>Ga0307375_10000008_pt1 | contig 288462 bp, 282 predicted proteins | sample TR1MG_FD_202531 | JGI IMG/M metagenome (GOLD analysis project Ga0307375, IMG submission 202531) | Soil microbial communities from Risofladan, Vaasa, Finland - TR-1 | ecosystem: Environmental > Terrestrial > Soil > Coastal area > Acid sulfate soil | place: Finland: Risofladan, Vaasa...
TACGCAAGTCACGACCGCTCAGTTGCGCGCAACATTCAGACGAACTTCTCACCGCAACTGCTTGCGCCACTGCCAGTGCCTCCAAGGAAAATATATGCAAAAAGATTCTAACCGAACAGTATTGGGTGTGGTGCTGGGATATCACCTGGCTACCGACAACGGTCAAGGGTCGCTTCTTTTACTGGTACATGATGAAGGACATCTACAGCCGCAAGCTGGTGGTCAACGAGGTACATGACAATGAATCGTCCGAGCATGCCAGCCATCTGCTTCTGCGCGGCTGTCTGCGCGAACAGACGGCAGGCCATCCTCTGGTACTGCACTCGGATAACGGCGCGGCCATGAAGGGCGCTACCATGCTGGCGACGATGCATGAACTCGGCGTCGTGCCGTCCTTCAGCCGGCCCCGGGTCAGCAATGACAACGCCTACGCTGAAGCGTTATTCCGCACGGCAAAGTATTGCCCACTATGGCCAGAGCGACCATTTGACACCCTTGATGAAGCTCGGCTCTGGGTGCTTGACTTCGTCAGCTGGTACAACGAGCAGCATCGCCATAGCGGGTTGAAATACGTCACGCCCGGCCAGCGGCATCGCGGTGAAGCGACCGCATTGCTTGCGCAACGCACAGCGGTGTATCAGGCCGCTCGCATACGGCACCCGCAGCGCTGGTCGACAGACATCAGAAACTGGAAGCTGGACGACACGGTGTACCTCAATCCCGAGCGCGCTCAGGTACAGGAGAAAGAATATATGCAGGCTGCTTGACGATGGAGGCGACATCTACCTTGACACACGCCGTGCAAAGAAATGAACCAAAGAAAGCACGCCCCACCTTGCAGGCCTTCGGCTTCCCCCTGGCGTCAGGCCAAAAATCGGGCGGGACGGGAACTCGCCTACGGCTCAAACAGCCGCCCCGCCTGATCGGTTTTTAGCCTGACACCAGGGGCTGCTGCAGAGGGGGATTGGGCTTGCGTGGTGAATGCCATATTGAAGTCAGGCTGAGGCGGTTATGCTTACACCCCCTTATCAATCACGCCGCCTGTTCCATGGGCGCCACGTCCTTCTCGATGCGCGGGCCATTTTCTGCAAGTGCAATTTTCATGTCGTAGTCCGATTGCAAGCCCAGCCAGAATTCGGCGCTGGTGCCGAAGTAGCGTGCCAGGCGCAATGCGGTATCGGCGCTAATGGCGCGGCGCTCGCGCGCGATGTCGTTGATGCGCGGGGCGGGTACGCGCAAGGCGATGGCGAGCGCGTTGGCAGACAGTCCCAAGGGGATCATGAATTCTTCGCGCAGTATTTCACCGGGGTGAATTGGGCGCATTCCATTGATAATGGTCATATTGACCTCCGTTCAGTGGTAATCGACGATTTCGACATCAAATGCATTGCCATCTTCGTAGCGGAAACAGACGCGCCATTGATCGTTGATGCGAATGCTCCAGGCTCCCTTGCGGTTGCCTTTGAGTTTTTCCAGTCGGTTTTGCGGAGGGATGCGCAAATCGTCGATTCGAGTGGCACGATGCAGCATCTGCAATTTTCGTTCGGCAACCGTCTTGATATTCACGAATCGTGGCGTTGGACTGCCAGCGAACAAGGCTCGGGTGTCGGCGCATTTGAACGACTGGATCATGTGATTATAATATAACGCAACGCGTTAAATATCAAACAGACAATCCGGTCAGTATTCGCAACAACAGGGACAGGCCACGGTTATTGTGCAGTATGATTGTTGTCGTATGCAGGAATCGTGATCTTATATCTTCAAAAAAGCGTAGCGTAGGTGTTGCAGGCACGGCAGCCTGATTGGTCTGTAGGTGCAGTTTAAGCCTGTGGGACAGCCTATGGCGTCGTGCCTGATTCTCTTTTAACCCGAACAGTTGCCAGGGGCTACACCCCGCATCCGTAAGACAGGGAGATTGAATCATGCAAACACTGCAAGCTGCAATTCACGTTGGGATCGACGTAAGCAAATCGCATCTGGATATTGATACTTACCCTGATGCTGCGCCGAAACGGTACGTCAACGACGATACCGGGCGTCTCACCGCCTGCACGCATTTACAAAGCTTGTCGCCCGCGTTGATCGTAGTTGAAGCAACCGGAGGTCTTGAATCACCCCTCGTCGGTTTGCTGGCTGGCAAAGGCTTGGCGGTGGCCGTCATCAACCCACGGCAGGCGCGTGACTTTGCCAAAGCCATAGGCGTACTCGCCAAGACCGACCGGGTAGATGCGTTCATGCTGGCCCGGTTTGCGCAGGCCATCAAACCACCGGTGCGGGCGCTCAAGCCTGAAGAGACGCAGGCGCTGGATGCGTTACTAACACGCCGCCGCCAGCTCGTGGAAATGGTTACGGCTGAAAGCAACCGGCAAAGCAGCGCCAATGCCAAGGTTGCCAAGCAGATACGTAAACACATCGCCTGGCTGGAAAAACGGCTGGATGAATCGAATGACGATCTGGACAACATGATTCGCAACAGTCCGCTGTGGCAACACAAGGCCGAAATCATGCAATCCATTCTGGGAGTCGGGCGGGTGACGGCCACGACGTTTCTGGCGGACTTGCCGGAAATCGGCGCGCTGTCACGCCGCGAGATCAGCGCCTTGGTAGGGGTTTGCCCTTACAGCCGGGACAGTGGTTCATTTCGGGGACGACGCAGCATCTGGGGCGGTCGCGCCCGCGTGCGGGCTGCGCTGTACATGGCGGCTATTGTTGCTAGCCGCCACAATCCGGTGATCAAGGCGTTCTACGAAAAGCTCACACGTGCAGGGAAAGCAAAGAAAGTCGCGCTCGTTGCCTGCATGAGAAAACTGCTGATCATCATCAACACGATGCTTAAAACTGATTCTGCGTGGAACCCGAAAATCGCCGTATCAGAAGTATGAATCAAGACAGTTGCTGTCCCCTGTTTGTTTCGGTCTATAAATAATGTCTATTGCCACCTGATTGCTGAATTTAGAAAAGGAGCTTGATCATGCGTCTCTCTTCGATATTGCCTGGTATCTTCGCTGCCCTGTTGTTCGTTCCGCTTGCCGCGCCGGCAGCCTCGGACAAAGCGTATGTCAAGATCACATCCCCGCGTCCTGGCGCCAAGTTGGACGCCATGGCCCAGACCAAGCTGGTTTACGAAGCTGTTCCCGGGCCGCGCGGCGACCATGTCCATGTCTATGTGGATAACAAGGAAGTCGGGATACTGCACCAACTGAAGGGAAGTTACACACTTGAAACCCTCGCTCCCGGAACCCGCAACATCTGCGTCAAGGTGGTGAACAAAGCGCATGTTCCCATCGGGGTGGAACAATGCGTCAAGGTTACCGTGGAGTAGGGTGTGGATCTCCAAAATCTCGCCTATGCCCTGACCCAGGTCATCCACAATTTTGGCGCGGTTACGGTGGTGGGAGGTGCGGCTGCGGCTCTTTGGCTGGCGCCACGGCAACCAGTGCTCGAACGCTCCCTGGCGTGGCTGGTGGCGCTGGCGTGGGCAGCGCAGATCGCCAGCGGCGTGGGCTTGGGCGCCATCAGCTTTTACTATTACGGGCGCTTTCCGGATATCAGCGGGATCGCCACCGCCGCACTGGCGATCAAAATAACCAGCGCCGTCATCGGTTTATTTCTGGCCGTGCTTTATCTGTGGCGCGCAGCCCGCTGGCCTGACGCGACCTGCCGGCGGATATGGCGGGTGCTAACCGGGTTGGGCGTTATCGCCTTGACCGCGGCGGCATTTCTGCGCTGGTTTTCGTGAGCGCAAGGCGCGCCTCTGCACCTGCGATTACCCATCACACGTCAAACAAAGCCAATTTCTCAGCCTGATCAGTGCGTTCCCAGGTGAACTCCGGCTCCGATCTCCCGAAATGCCCATAGGCGGCGGTCTGCCGGTAGATGGGTCGGCGTAAATCGAGGCTGTCGATGATGCCGCGCGGGGTGAGTTGAAAGGTGCTACGCACCATGCGTTCCAGCTTTTCATCGGGCACGGTGCCAGTGCCATAGGTTTCAATCAGCAGGGAAACCGGTTCGGCCACGCCGATGGCATACGCCAACTGCACCAGGCAACGTCTGGCATAGCCCGCCGCGACGAGGTTTTTGGCGATGTATCGGGCCATGTAAGCCGCCGAGCGGTCCACTTTGGTCGGGTCTTTGCCTGAAAATGCGCCGCCGCCGTGGGGACAGGAGCCGCCATAGGTATCGACGATGATCTTGCGGCCGGTAAGGCCGGTGTCGCCATTCGGGCCGCCAATTTCGAATGGGCCGGCGGGGTTGACCCACAGCTTGAAGCCCGGCGAGCGCAGTTCCATCGGCACCAGCGGATCGATGATTTCGCGCGTAATTTCCTGCGTGACCCAGGCGGGATCGAGGTCGCGCTCGATCTGCGTGGAGATGACGACGTTCTCGATGCCGGCTACGCGCTGGCCTTCGTAGGCGACGGTCACCTGGCTTTTTGCATCAGGACGCAACCAGGGCAGGGCTCCGGATTTGCGCAGTTCGGCTTGCTGCTTTACCAGGCGATGCGCCAGCCAGATGGGGTAGGGCATCAGGTCCGGGGTCTCGTCGCAGGCATAACCGAACATCAGCCCCTGGTCGCCTGCACCGATGTCGCCACCCGCTAGCGTGATGCCTTTATGAATCTGGATCGACTGGTGATTGAAGCGCACCTGCACTTCGCAGGTGTTGGGGTCGATGCCGGTTTCCGCATCGCGATAGCCGATGTCGCACAGCACCTGGCGGGCAATTTCCTCGGCGCGGCTTTGAATCTCGTTGAAGAGTTCCTTGCGGGCGGTTTTGAACTCGCCGGCAATCACTACCAGGTTATCGGCCACGAAGGTTTCACAGGCGACTTTGGCCTCGTGCTCTTCGGCCAGGAAGGCATCCAGTATGGCGTCCGAAATCTGATCGGCGATCTTGTCCGGATGGCCTTCGGCAACGGATTCTGAGGTAAACAGATGGCGTCGGTTGTTCATTGTTTGTTTCCTTTGGTTGCGGGGTACATTTTGTGTATTAATCATGAAAAAAACTTTTAGCCACAGAGAACGCAGGGAGCACCGAGGTAATGAAGTTCGCTGGGATGGCTATTCTTCGCTTAACACTCAAAAACCAGCCGGAACCCGCTTCATCTCTGTACTCTCTGTGTCCTCCGTGGCGAGCCTTCGGTTTTGTGAAGCTCGACGCTCAAGCCACCGCGAGCCGCCACAGCGAGGTGATCTCGGCTGCACGCGCCGCATGCAGCGGGTCGGTTTCGTCGGCGGCGCGCGGATGGCTCGGCTTCACATCGATGCGCCCCAAGACCTTCAAGCCGGCTGTATCGATCATCGCCAGCAAGGCTTCCCGCGAGCGCAATCCCAGATGTTCGGCCAGATCCGACAGTATCAGCCAGCCTTCGCCTTGCGGTTCCAGATGCGCGGCCAGGCCATCCAGAAAGCCCCGCAGCATGCGGCTCTCCGGGTCGTAAATCGCATGTTCGATGGGCGAATTGGCGCGCGCCGGCAGCCACGGCGGGTTGCAGATGATGAGCGGCACGCGGCCTTCCGGAAAAAGATTTGCCTGAACAAACTCCACCTGTCCCATCAGTCCGAGCCGGTCGATGTTCTCGCGTGCGCAGGCTAATGCGCGCGGATCCTGATCCGTGGCTACGACGTGTTTTACGCCTCTGCGCGCCAGCAGCGCAGCCAGCACGCCAGTTCCCGTGCCAATGTCGTAGGCCAGTTCCAGTGACGGCAGCGGTGTCTTGGCTACCAGTTCGATGTATTCGCCCCGCACCGGCGAAAATACACCGTAGTAGGGGTGAATACGCCCGCCGAGTGCGGGGATGTCAACGCCTTTTTTGCGCCACTCATGGGCACCGATGACGCCGAGCAACTCGCGCAGCGACACCACCGATGGAACCTCTCCTGCGCCATACGCCTCGGTGCAGGCTTGCCGCACATCGGGTGCACGGCGCAAGGGGATGCCGTAATCAGCGTCCAGCGGCAGCAACAGCATCCCCAGCGTGCGGGCGCGATGCGACTGGAACTGGCGATGGAAATTGAATGCCTCGGTCGGCGACGTTGCCGGCTTGCGCGGTTTGCGGTCGATGCGGCGCGCCATGGCCTGCAGCAACTGCCGCGCATTCTGGAAATCCCCGCGCCACAGCAGCGCGGTGCCCTCGCTGGCCAGGCGGTAGGCGACATCGGCAGCCATACGGTCATCGGCGACCAGCACGCGCTTGGGCGGTGCAGCGCCGCTCTCCGAGCGCCAGCGGGCGGACTGCTGTGCGTCTGCCTCGGACCAGTTCACCACAGGATCGTCACTCACGCTGGCACACGCTTTCGCCTTGCTGTTTCCTGGTCATTTCGTATGGGTATCGTCATCGGATCCTGGTTGTTGTATCGCTGTGTTTGATAGTTTAAGTCATGGCACTGCGGTGTGCCTGTTCCTGTTTCATCACCACTCAATGCCGATGAAGATGATGCATGTCCGGAAAATGGTGATGGCTGTGCGTGATCGGCGCATGCGCATGCTCGTGTGCATGCGGTTTGCTGTCGTCCCAGGGGAAATCGTGGGTATGCCGGTGATGCTCGTCGTGAATGTGGCGGTGCGCATGCTGTATCGGTTCATGGGTATGGCTATGCTCGTGGCGTTCGCTGAAGTGCAGCCAGACGCCGATGCCCATCAGCACACTGGCGGGCCAGAACAGTCCCCCCGGCGTTTCGCCCAGCAAGGGCAGCGCCAAAGCCGCTCCCGCAAACGGCGCGATCGAGAAATAAGCCGCTGTGCGCGCGCTGCCCAGGTTGCGCAGCGCCAGCACAAACAGCACCAGGCTGATGCCGTAGCCGAGCAAACCCAGCACACCCGCCGCGAATACGATGCCTACCCCCGGCAATTGTCCGCCGGCAATAATGCCCAGCGTCAGATTGGTGATGCCGGCTGCCAGCCCTTTGATCATGGCGATTTGGGAAGCGTCGCTGGCCGAAATCTTGCGCGTCAGGTTGTTGTCGATGGCCCAGAACAGGCAAGCGCCGATGATCGCCAACACCCCCCAGGCCACCCCGAATATCGGCAGCTGCTGCCATGACAGCAGCGCGCCGGCAATCACGATCAGCAGCATGCCGAGGGCAATGCGCCGGTCGAAGTTCTCGTGGAACACAAACCAGGCCAGCAGCGCCGTGAGCACGCCTTCCAGATTCAGCAGCAAGGATGCGGTTGAACCCTGGGTGAATTGCAATCCCCACATCAACAGTGCCGGGGCAAATATGCCGCCCGTCAGCACCGCGCCTGCCAGCCACGGCAAGTCCTGCCGGAGCAGTGGCGTGGCATCGGCCGGCTTGCTCGACAACCGACGTAGCCCGCGCCAGGCGGCCAGCCCCAGCCCGCTGCCCAGGTACAGCAGCCCGGCCAGAATCAGCGGGAGGGTGGCGCCTACCAGCGCCTTTGCCAGCGGCGTGCTGATGCCGAATAAAACGGCGGCGGCTAATGCCTGGATGATGCCTTTATGCATGTTGTCTCGGATTTTCTCGTTAATGCCGTGCAAACTGATTTGCTGCTCACGCTGTCAGCACATTACTCGCGCAGCTGGCCGTCGCGTGTAAAAAATTCCTTCATCAAAAAGTCTTCGAGTTGCGCATTGTCTTGCTTGCGGGCCGACAGCACGATCACGCGGTTGAGGCGCTGCGATTCCCAATTGAAATCGCCTTTGTAATATTGGCGTATCAACTCGATCATTCTATGCACGATTGCGCGTTCCACATCGCCGTTGAGTCCGGCGTCGACATCGATGGTTTGGCGCTGGAAGTGGCTCGAATCCGTCGTCCAGCCGCGGAACGAAAACTGGGCAGTGCGCACGCCCATGCTGAGAATTTGGAATACGCCGTTGGTGCCCCCAGGCTGGAGATTGCGTTTGATATTGGCTTCCCTGATCTCGTCAGGTGAGGGGCTGCTCTGATTGGCGGCGGGTGCTGCGTCTGCCTGCTCGGCGGCCTGGCGACGCGCCCTGACGGAATTGATATAGCTCATCATGTCGGTCGGCGGCGCTGGCGTCGAATCGGGTGCGGGAGGCACGGCCTGGGTGTCCAGCGGCGGTTTGGGTGCTGCGATGACTGGAGCAGGCACCACAGTTGGGCGGGGGCGGACAGGAATGCGCGGTTTTAGCCGCGGTTTGCTGGTTTGTTTAGCCGGAGGCTGCGGCTGAATTTCCGGATTTTTAGCCGGACGGACGGGCACCAGCCTGGTCTGTTTCGGCGCCACCTTTGTCGATCTTAGCGGAGTCAATTGCACGACCAGCGGCGCCTGCGTGTCCTGGTTAGAAGGGGACTCGATGCGCACCGGTTTCTGGTGCAGGGTAAATAACAGCAGCGCATGCACCAGCAGGGACGCGATGATGGCAATGAGGGTGCTGCGGCGAATATGAATCTCCAAATAACGCTGACTGGGCGCGGGCAATTCCCAGGCAAATCTGATCGCGTCAGGCTCGGCTGATTTCATTTGTGCTGATGATCCATTCCAGCCACGGGCTTGCTCAATCCCTGCCCCCAATTGCTTTGCGCGAAGCGGGTTCCGGCCCCAATGTTTCAATGTAACGATGCATGCGCGCGTGAGTGTCTTGTGACGAATTAAAATTATCGTTGATCGTTGTGCTGCAGAAGTCAGTCAGAGCCTTTATGGTTCCCATGGTTCCATTGTGGAAAACACGCTTGCCGAATCCGGAATTACGCATGCTGCCCCGCCACCCAGCCCGACGACCACGCCCACTGGAAATTGTAGCCGCCCAGCCAGCCGGTGACATCGACGACTTCGCCGATGAAATACAGGCCTGGCACGGCTTTGCTTTCCATGGTTTTGGACGAGAGCGCGGCGGTATCCACGCCGCCCAGCGTGACTTCGGCCTTGGCGTAACCCAGCGTCCCTGCTGGCATCAGCGTCCAGCCTTTGAGCGCTGCGCTCATTTCGGCCAGATCGCGGTTGGAATGTTCCGCCAGCGGTTTTACCCAGCCGTGCAGTACACACCATTCCTGGGCAAAGCGTTTGGGTAAACGATCGGCAAGCAGGCTGGCGAGCGTGACCTTGCTGTGGCGATGCGGTGCGATCCAGTCGGCGGCATCCACGCCGGGCAGAAGGTCGATGGCGATGGGCAGTTTCTTGCCGCCGCCGTATTCCTGCATCTGCCAGTAGCTGGAAATCTGCAGGATGGCCGGGCCGGACAGGCCGCGATGGGTAATCAGCATTCCTTCACGGAATTCGGCGGGCTGACCGTCGCAATGGGTGGCGACATCCAGCGATGCGCCGGCCAATGCCTCCAATGGCGCAAGCGTTTCCGCAGCCAGTGCCAGCGGCACCAGCGCGGGTTTGGGCGCGATGACCGGCAGATTGAATTGCTCCGCCACCTTGTAGCCGAACGGCGTGGCACCCAGTTGCGGAATCGCCAGTCCGCCGCTGGCAATCACCAGCGACTGGCAGCGGAAGGCGCCGTGATCTGTCATGAGTTCGAAACGCAGGCCATTGTCGTCAATGCGTTCGATACTTTGCACGCTGCATGGCTGCGCCCATTTCACGCCGCCGGCGTCGCATTCGGCGCGCAACATATCAATGATCTGGCGCGCGGAATCGTCGCAAAACAGTTGTCCCAGGGTTTTCTCGTGATAGGCGATGCGGTAGCGCTCCACCAGCTTGATGAAGTCAAACTGCGAATAGCGGGCGAGGGCGGAGCGCGCGAAATGCGGATTCTGCGACAGGAAGTTTTCTGCGCCGATGTTGCGGTTGGTGAAGTTGCAGCGGCCGCCGCCGGAAATGCGGATGCGCTCGCCGATTTTGGCGGCATGGTCGATCAGCAGCACGCGCCGCCCGCGCTGCCCGGCCTGGGCGGCGCACATCATGCCTGCCGCACCGGCGCCGATGACGATGACATCGTAATCCATGGGATTCATCAGGGAAAAGCTTTAACCACGGAGGGCACCGAGTTCACAGAGGAAAGCCGGGGCGCACGCTCTCTGTGCCCTCCGTGGCTGGATGTTGAAGTTCAATAAATTTCGCGCGTTTCGAGGAATTTAACCTCGGGGAAGCGCTCCTGCGTCATGGTCAGGTTGACCCGGTTTGGCGCCAGGTAGACGTACTGATTTGCGCCGTCCAGGGCGACGTTGAAGCCGTATTTATCCACCAGATGCTTGAGGTCGGCCTCGGAGCCGCGCAGCCAGCGGGCGGTGGCATATTCGCAGCCTTCGAACAGCACATCCACGCCGTATTCGAATTCCAGCCGGTGCGCCACGACGTCGAATTGCAGGGTGCCGACCGCGCCCAGGATCAGGTCGTTGGAAGAAATCGGGCGGAACAGTTGCGTGGCGCCTTCTTCTGCCAGCTGCTGCAAGCCTTTCTGCAGTTGCTTCATTTTCAGCGGGTTTTTAATCCGTGCCTTGCGGAAAAATTCCGGCGCGAACGAAGGGATTCCGGTGAATTTCAGGTTTTCGGTTTCGCTGAAGGTATCGCCCAGGCGGATGGTGCCGTGGTTGGGGATGCCGATGATGTCGCCGGCATACGCCTCATCCGCAGTATTGCGATCCTGCGCCATGAAGGTGATGGCGTTGTTCACCGCCATGACTTTGCCGCTGGAAACCTGCTTGATTTTCATGCCGCGGTCGAAGCGCCCGGAACACACGCGCAGGAACGCGATGCGGTCGCGGTGCTTGGGGTCCATGTTGGCCTGGATCTTGAACACGAAGCCGGAAAACTTCGGCTCGTTGGGTTGTACTAGCCGGGTTTCGGTGGCGCGCGGCTGCGGCGGCGGCGATAGGTCCACCACCGCATCCAGCATCATCTGCACGCCGAAGTTGTTGACCGCCGAGCCGAACAGCACCGGGGTCTGCTTGCCGGCGTGATAGGCGGCCGAATCGAAGGTGTGCGAAGCGCCGCGCACCAGCTCCACTTCCACGCGCAGCTCGTTGGCCTGTTCGCTGCCGATGAACTCATCCAGACGCGGGTTGTCCAGACCCTTGATGATCTCGCTGGTGCCCTTGTCTGCATGCGGGTCGAACACCAGGACGGTGTCGTCGTAGAGGTGATACACGCCGCGAAAACGCTTGCCCATGCCGATCGGCCACGTCATCGGTGCGCATTGCATACCCAGCACTGATTCGATTTCGTCGAGCAGTTCAATCGGTGTGCGGCCTTCGCGGTCGAGCTTGTTGATGAAAGTAATGATCGGGGTATCGCGCATGCGGCACACGTTGAGCAGCTTGATGGTCTGCGCTTCGACGCCATTGACCGAGTCGATCACCATCACCGCCGAATCCACGGCAGTGAGGGTGCGGTAGGTATCCTCGGAAAAGTCTTCGTGACCGGGCGTATCCAGCAGATTGATGATGTGCTCGCGGTAGGGAAACTGCATCACCGAGGAAGTGACTGAAATGCCGCGCTGTTTTTCCAGTTCCATCCAGTCCGAAGTAGCGTGGCGGCTGGCCTTGCGGGCGCGGACTTCGCCCGCGACCTGGATCGCGCCACCGAACCACAGCAGCTTTTCGGTCAGCGTGGTTTTACCCGCGTCCGGGTGGGAAATAATGGCAAAGGTGCGGCGACGCTGGATTTCGGAGTCAAGGGTGGTCATTTTTGGAAGGAAAGAAAGCCGGCTAACCCGGCATTATACAAGAGCAGGCTGTTATGTTTCCGCATGTGTATTGCTGAAATATCCGGGCTGAATTTTGTTGAATGGCGCTGTGCTGTGCAACAATCAAACCATGCAACAGGAACCCGAAAAAAACATGAGTACAAATAATCAAACATCCGTGCTATTCGTCTGCATGGGGAATATCTGTCGTTCGCCGATGGCGGAAGGGGCTTTCGCCAAAGCCCTACAGAGTGCCGGGCTGGACACGCAAATCTTGATCGATTCGGCGGGCACCCACGACTACCACGTGGGCGATGCACCCGATCTGCGCGCCCAGCGCACCGCGTTAAGCCATGGCTACGATATCAGTGCGTTGCGTGGCCGGCAGGTGCAGGATAGCGACTTCGAACGTTTCGACTATATTCTGGCAATGGATAGCCAGAATCTGCACAATCTCACGCGCCGTGCCAATGTCAGGCATCACCACAAAATCCGGCTGCTATTGAGCTTCAGCCGGCGTTTTCCCAATCTGGATGTCCCCGATCCCTACTACGGCGGGCAGCAGGGATTTGACCAGACCCTGGATATGGTCGAGGACGCCGCCCAGGGCCTGCTCAAGGCTATCCTGGAGCAGCGCAGGGCTCAGCCAGGCTAACCATTGCTTGCATTGATTTAGCGCCGGGTTTCAATCTGTTGCAGCGGCGCTTCCTGTGCCGCCTGTTGCTGCACTGTTGCACGCCTCGGCTGGCGCGCCTGGGGCTCTGGGTTGCTGGCCTCAATCGCGCTTTCTACAGGAGCCGTGACGGCGCTTTTGGTTTCCACCTGCATCAGTTCGACCGGGGTGTCCGGGACCGCGGCTAGCGGCTTGCGACGCCGCCGTGGAGCCTGTTCCGTTACTTCAGCTGCGCTGGCGGCAACCGGTTTGGCTTGCGTTTCCACCTGCTGCAGTTGGGTGGCAGCGGGGGAGGGGGCGAGCATTTCGCTGAGCAGCTTTTCCACCGGCATGCTGGCTTTTTCTGCCTCCGCCTTGGGCGCTGCGGGGATGGATACGGCGGCAACAACTGGCCGGATTTCCATGGGTGCAGGCGTGGAAGCTACGGCGGGGGCAAACTCGGCGGTCGGCTGAGGTGCTGCCATTGCCGGTGCAGCTACCGCTTCGCTGACGGGTGCTGGGGCCGGCTGTGCCATGATTTCTGCATCGCCCGCTTCGGTTGCAACGCTTTCGCTCGGTAAGCCGGTTTGATCCTGGTCCGGGCGACGCTCGCGCCGGCCACCACGGCGGCCACGGCGGCTGCGGGTTTCGCCATTACCGGTTTCGGGTATTGCAGCCCCTTGAGACGGGGTAGCGGTTTCGGCAACGGCATTGGCAGTCGCTTCCTGGCCGGCAGGTTTCGGCGTGCGCGGCGGTTGCTGGCGTGGTTTGCGGGCTTGCTCGGGCTTTTGAGCGCTGTCTGCAGGTGTGGCAGGCCGTTCGCCAGCCTGACGTTCCGGGCGCGGGGCACGTTCGGGCCGGGGCGTACGTTCAGTACGTTCGGCACGGGGAGCGCGTTCCTGTCCTTCGACGGCGGGGGGGCGTTGCGGGCGCTCGGTGCGTTCACCGCGCTGACGGCCACGTCCGCGCGCTTCGCGTGGCTCACGCACGGGTTCGGCGGGCTGCTGGGTTACGGCGGACTGAGCCGGCTTTTCTTCACCGATTCTTTGCAGCCAGCCGAAGATGCGCCCAATCAGTCCGGATTTGGATTCGGCCTGGGTTTGAACCGGTGCTGGCAGTTTTTGTTCAACGATGGGGGCTGGCTGCGCCGGGGTGATGCCGCGCACGGCGGGTACTTGCGGGGCAGCTTTGTTTTCCTTGCGTGTTTCAACAGGCGAAACATCTTCTATGGCATCCGCCAGTTTATAGCTGGGGATGGTGATGTCATGCTGATTGAGTTCATCATGGCGAAGTCGCGTGATCTTGTAATGCGGCGTCACCAGATGAATATTGGGGATCAACAGCACATTGACCTTGAGCCGGGATTCGATGGCGAAGATGTCGGAGCGCTTCTCGTTGAGCAGGAAAGTTGCCACGTCCACCGGAATCTGTGCATGAATTGCGCCGGTGTTTTCCTTCATCGCATCTTCCTGGATGATGCGCAGGATATGCAGGGCGGTGGATTCAATGCCGCGAATGAAGCCGGTGCCGCTGCAACGCGGGCAGGGCTGATGGCTGGATTCGCCCAGTGACGGCTGCAGGCGCTGACGCGACAGCTCCATCAGGCCGAATTTGGAAATCTTGCCGAATTGCACGCGCGCACGATCGTAGTGCAGCGAATCACGCAGGCGGTTTTCCACCTCGCGCTGGTTGCGCTGGCTCTCCATGTCGATGAAGTCGATCACGATCAGACCGCCCAGATCGCGCAGACGCAACTGACGGGCGACTTCTTCGGCCGCTTCCAGGTTAGTGTTGTAGGCAGTCTGTTCAATATCCGCGCCCCGTGTGGAGCGCGCCGAATTGACGTCCACCGACACCAGTGCTTCGGTGTGGTCAATGACAATGGCGCCACCGGAAGGCAGTGTCACTTCGCGCGAGAAAGCGGTTTCGATCTGGTGTTCGATCTGGAAACGCGAGAACAGCGGCACGTCGTCCTTGTACAGCTTGACCTTGTGCACGTTGCCGGGCATGACGTGGCTCATGAATTGCTGCGCCTGCTCGAACACTTCTTCCGTATCGATCAGGATTTCGCCAATGTCAGGCTGGAAGTAGTCGCGGATGGCGCGAATCACCAGGCTGCTTTCCTGATAAATCAGGAAAGCGCCTTTCTGGCTGTTGGCAGCGGAATCAATGGCGCTCCAGAGTTGCAGGAGATAGTTTAAATCCCATTGCAGTTCTTCCACGCCTCGACCGATACCGGCGGTGCGGGCAATGATGCTCATGCCCGACGGGATTTCCAGTTGCGCCATCACGTCGCGCAGTTCGTTGCGCTCTTCGCCCTCGATGCGGCGCGATACACCACCACCGCGCGGATTGTTGGGCATCAGTACCAGATAGCGCCCGGCCAGGCTGATGTAGGTGGTGAGTGCTGCACCCTTGTTGCCGCGTTCGTCTTTTTCCACTTGGACGATGATTTCCTGGCCTTCGCGCAGCACATCCTGGATGCGAGCACGCGAAACATCGGCGACGTCGTTGGCGAAGCAGGCGCGGGAGACTTCCTTGAACGGCAAAAAGCCGTGACGATCGGTGCCGTAATCAATAAAAGCGGCTTCGAGGCTAGGCTCGACGCGGGTGACGATGCCTTTGTAGATATTGCTTTTGCGTTGTTCCTTGCTGGCGGATTCAATGTCGAGGTCAACGAGTTTTTGACCATCAACAATGGCGACACGGAGTTCCTCGGCCTGTGTCGCATTGAATAACATGCGTTTCATGATGTTTGTTCTCCCGCGCGCGATAGACACGGGACGACCAACCGCCGCGCGATTTGCGCGGTGTGCGGCACGAGTGATTTAGTCTGGAATTTCAGTCATTTGGACAACCAGGTTAGTCGGGCGTGGCGGTTTATCGTTAGGGCAGATGAATCCTCATCTGCCGGAAATCAAGGGTGCGTTTCGCGCGCTTATGCTTTACCATCGCTACTTTTTAATGCTACGTCCATGCGCCTCTTGGCGTCTCTGAACGGCTTTGGGTCTCTTGACATGGCGGTGCAAACTAAAGCAGGCGCGATGTATCGGGACATGCATCCGGTGAGCGAAATTAACCGGCTAATTTTGCTTCTGGACGCAGAGTATTCCGTCATTTGCCGGATAAATCCAGCCTGGAAAACGTCACAGATTGCAACAGTAGTATATGCAAAATGAATGATTTACGCAAAGAATCTGTCACATACCTCAAAGTGGACGAGTCCGGTGCCGGGCAGCGTATTGACAACTTTCTGGCACGCCACCTCAAGGGGGTTCCAAAAAGCCACCTGTACCGTATTTTGCGCAGTGGCGAAGTGCGGGTGAACAAGGGGCGTGTGGATGCCGCGCGCAAACTTGAATTGGGCGATGAAATCCGTATTCCGCCGATCCGTGTGGCGGCACCGCAAATGAACCGGCCTAGCGTGTTGCCCAAAGGCGGCATCCGTCTGGTCGAACGCATCCTCTATCATAACGAAGGCTTGCTGGTCCTCGACAAGCCTGCGGGCATGGCAGTGCATGGTGGCAGCGGCGTCAGTCTGGGGGTGATCGAGCAATTGCGGCTGGAGATGCCGGAGCAGCGCTTTCTCGAACTCGCTCACCGCCTGGATCGGGAAACATCCGGTGTGCTGATGCTGGCGACCAAGCGCAGCGCATTGGTGGCCTTGCACGATATGATGCGTGCCAACCAGATGGACAAACGCTACTTTGCACTGGTTCTCGGGCGCTGGACAGACGCGTTGCGTCACATCAAACAACCGCTGCACAAGTATCTCAACGCCGAGGGAGAGCGACGCGTACTGGCAAGCGCAGATGGCCAGTCCGCGCATACCGTGTTTCGTCTGCAGCGTAACTGGGCGAACTTCAGTCTGCTCGAAGCCGAGCTCAAAACCGGCCGCACGCACCAGATTCGGGTGCATCTGGCACACGCGGGATTTCCGATTGCCGGGGATGATAAATATGGGGATTTCACGCGCAACAAGGCGCTCGCCAAAACCGGGCTTAAGCGCATGTTTCTACATGCGCATCGCGTCAGCATCAAGCATCCGCTCAGTGGCGAGATGTTGATTCTGGAAGCGCCGCTACCCGCCGAACTGGCAGATTTCCTGCTACAACTTGATCGCGATGAACACAAGACGCTTTGATTTACTGATATTTGACTGGGATGGCACGCTGATGGACTCAACCGGCGCCATTGCCCAGTCCATCCAGCTGGCCTGTGCCGACCTGGGCTTGCGTGTGCCGCAGACCGACGAGGCCAGACAGATTATCGGTTTGGGGCTGGCCGAGGCGCTGCATACCTTGTTACCGGATCTGGCGCCGGCCGACTATCCGCTTCTGGTGGAACGCTATCGTCACCATTTCCTTGGCCAGGATCACACCCTGCCGCTATTCGACGGGGTGAAAGATAAGATTGCTGCGCTGCATGACGCGGATTACCGGCTGGCTGTGGCCACCGGAAAAAGCCGCAAGGGGCTGGAACGCGCGTTTGATCAAAGCGGTTTGCGCAAGTTTTTTCATGCTTCGCGCTGTGCCGATGAAGGATATTCCAAGCCGCACCCGGGCATGGTGCTGGAATTGATGAGCTGCTGTGGTGTGGATGCACAGCGGACGCTGATGATCGGCGACACCAGCCATGATCTGCAAATGGCACTCAATGCAGGCGTGGCGAGCGTGGGAGTGGCCTACGGCGCACATTCGGTAGCATCCCTGCAAGCGTGCCAGCCGCTGTATATTGCCGATGACTTTAAAGGCCTGGTGGCATGGCTGGAAATAAACGCCTGATTTGCGCCAGTGCGGCCCTAACGGATGCCGGCAAGGGTGTGCGTTTTGAGCTCCAGTATCGGGGACAGACAGTGCCCGCCTTCGCGATCCGCTATCGTGGCAGGGTGTACGCATACCTCAACCGCTGTGCCCATATACCTGTGGAGATGGACTGGCAGGAGGGGGAGTTTTTTGACCTCTCCGGGTTATACTTGCTGTGCTCCACGCACGGCGCAATGTATTTGCCGGAAACAGGGCAATGTATCGGTGGGCGTTGCGCCGGCAAAGGGCTGGTTACGCTTGCCGTGCAGGAACACGATAGTCATGTCTATTTAATCGAGGAAGCAAATCATGTCTGAGCCGGAAAAAACCGGGAACTGGGAGCGCGAGGTGTTGGAAAAAGTGGCGCTGTCGGCTGTCAAGGAACAACGAATTGCGCGCCACTGGGGCATTTTTTTCAAGCTGCTGGGATTTTCCTATCTGTTTATCCTGCTGTTTCTGGCATTGGGCTGGATCGGCGATCGCGGCATTCCGATTCCCGGCAAGCATACCGCACTGGTGGAGCTGCATGGCACCATTGCTGCGGATCAGACCAGCGCTGATCAGATCATGAGCGGTTTGCAGGCGGCCTTTGAAGACCGCAATACCAAAGGTGTCATCCTGCGCATTAACAGCCCTGGTGGCAGTCCGGTGCAGGCAGGGCAGATTTATGACGACATCAAACGGTTGCGCGCAAAATATCCCAACATTCCGCTGTATGCGGTGGTGGACGACATCTGTGCTTCCGGCGCCTATTATGTCGCAGCGGCGGCGGACAAGATCTATGTGGACAAGGCCAGCCTGGTCGGTTCCATAGGGGTGCTGATGGATGGTTTCGGCTTTACCGGCACCATGCAAAAACTGGGGGTTGAGCGGCGCTTGCTTACGGCGGGTGAAAACAAAGGCTTCCTGGATCCGTTTTCGCCGGAAAACCCACAGCAGGTGGCTTACGCCAAAACCATGCTGGAGGAAATTCATCAGCAATTCATCAAGGCCGTGCGCGATGGGCGTGGCAGCCGACTGAAAGAAACCCCGGACATGTTCAGCGGCCTGGTGTGGAGCGGCCAGAAAAGTATCGAGCTGGGCTTGACCGACGCCCTCGGCAGCACCGACTACGTTGCGCGCGAGGTGATTAAAGCCAAGGATATTGTTGATTACACGCCACAGGAAGGCTTTGCTGACCGGTTCGCCAAACGCTTTGGCGTGGCCATGGGCAAGACCATGAATCCCCTGGCATTGTCGGGTAGCACGCTGCGTTGATAGCGGGCGGCATCTATCAGCCGATTGCGTGTGCGCAACACGAGCGGCTTGAATTTGCCGTACTGCGGCGGATTCCTCTGCGGCTGCGCTATCTGGCCGAGGATGGACAGGAACATGAAGCCACCGTCATGCCGCTGGACGTGCAAACCCGGCCATCGGGTGAATGGCTCATGATGCGCCATGCTGACGGCGCCACAAGCGAACTGCGACTTGATCAACTGCAGCATTTTGAAGAGCGCCCGTATGCGGGCAGTTCGGATAAAACCTGATCCGACAATCTGGCTGAAACCTGAAGGTAGCGTACTTTTCCGTGTCCACCCCCGAACAGCTGGCCCGCTTTCTCGCAGAAGTTGAACGTCGCGCCTATCGACATGCGGCCTATACTGTTCGTGATGAGCAGGCAGCGCTGGATATCGTGCAGGATTCCATGCTCAAGCTGGCCGAAAAGTATGTGGACCGGCCTGCTGAAGAGTATCCGATGCTATTTCAGCGCATTCTGCAAAACACCATACGGGATTATTTCCGTCGTCAGAAAGTGCGCAACTTCTGGACAACGGCGATGTCTTTTGTGACGTCTGGTCACGATGATCACGGTGAAAATGGAGATGCGATTGAACATCTGCAGCTTACTCCCGAGACAGATGATCCAGTCAATCAGGCAGATGCCAGCCAGAGAATGGCAATTATCCGGGAGGCGCTGGAAAAATTGCCAGCACGTCAACGTGAAGCCTTCCTGCTGCGTTACTGGGAAGAAATGGATACAGCAGAAACTGCAGCAATCATGGGATGCTCCGAAGGTAGCGTAAAAACGCACTGTTCACGAGCGGTCCAGGCGCTTTCCAAATACCTGGAGAGCAAGGAAATAACGCTATGAATGAAGAAAATTTCTCAAAAAAACTGCTCCACTGGGTGGATGCCGATATCGACAATATTCGCCCGGAGGTGACGCAGCGTCTGCGCCATGCGCGAGAGCTTGCGGTCGCCCACGCGCAGCAGCGTCGCGCAGCCCACTTTGGCTTCTCCGGTAATGCACTGCATCGCACATCATGGTTTTCCCATCATCGGGCAGCCAGTGTTGGCGCATTGCTGGTGATTGTATTGTTGGCGGCCACCGGAATATGGCAGATAACTCCGAAACAGCAGGAAGATGATGTTTCCCAGATTGATGCAGCTTTGCTGACAGATGATCTGCCCGTCCATGCGTATCTTGATAACAGCTTTGTACAATGGATCAAAAATCCTTCCGATCCTTCCGGGCAGTAATTCTTGGCTTGCTATTGGCGCTGTCGTCCGTCTGTTTCGCGGGAGGCAAGCCGAAGGCTCCGGAATGGCGGCAACTGCCCCCTGCCCAGCAGCAGATTCTTGCCCCGCTGGCATCGCAATGGGCTGGTATGTCGGCGCTGCAACGCTCGCGATTGATTGCGGTCGCTGAACAATACCCAAAAATGACACCCGAGGCGCGCTTGCGATTTCAAAAGCGTATTAAAACCTGGGCATTGCTGACCCGTGAACAGCGTGAAGAAGCGCGTGATAATTATCGCAGGTTAAAGCGTTTGCCGAGAAAGCAGCGCGAAGCCATCAAACAGCGCTGGCAAGCAAAACAGCAGACTCGTCAGCCGGTAGTAGAGCCGACACCTGTAAAGCCCGATGTGATGCCAGCACTGGCGTTGCCTGTTCAACCTTCTTGATCTGACTTGGCCGGGTTAGTGACTGCCTGCCAGGTGAGTACGTCCAGACCCTCCTGCGCCAGCATGCGTACCAGCGCAATCAGAGGTAAACCGATCAGTGCATTCGGGTCTTCGCCTTCAAGCTTTTCAATCACCGCAATACCCAGGCTTTCGATGCGCGCGCTGCCAGCACAGTTGTAGGGCTGATCCTTGCGCAGATAAGCTTCGATTTGCGCGTCGCTGAGTTCACGAAAACGGACCGTGGTCGGCACGGATGTGGTTTGCAGGCTGCCGCTGGCACTGTTGTAGAGTGAAAGCGCGGAATGAAACACAACGCTTTTGCCACACATCAGGCGTAATTGCTCGACCGCTTTTTCGTGCGAGCCAGGTTTGCCGATCTGGCGGCCATCCACGGTAGCAATCTGATCCGAGCCAATAATGAGCGCGCGTGGATAGGCCGTCTGCACTGCCTTTGCTTTGAGTTGTGACAGACGCAGCGCAGTTGCCTCGGGCGTCTCATGAAGCAGTGGTGTTTCATCCACCTCCGGCGCGATCACTGCAAACGGTATCTGCAGGCGCGACAGCAGCTCACGCCGGTAAGGCGAAGTGGAAGCCAGCACCAGCGGCAAGGGATTCAAAGCGGGCAGCTTATTCCGGCTGGATTTCCAGCAGCGCCTGGTCGGGCGTGACCGTGTCACCTTTTGTCACGAACAGGGCGATCACAGTGCCGGAAATCGGAGCCTGGATTTCGTTTTCCATTTTCATGGCTTCAATCACCAGTACCGGGTCTCCCGCCTTGACCTTCTGGCCGGTGCTGACCATTACATCGACGATATTGCCGGGCATGGCGGTGGTGACGTGGCCGACATGGCTGGGGCGTGGGCGACCACCGCTAGCGGGCTTTTTGTTGATGCCCGATTCGGCTCTGGGTGAGCTACTGCCATTGGCAGTCACTTCGATTTCGTTTAAGGCTTCAACCAGCACTTCCTCTGTCACGCCATCCACCGATACGTAATAGGGACGCTCCGCTTGCCCAGCGTGACCCGTGCCGGTTAGCCGGATGTGGTAAGTTTCTCCGTGCAAGGTGATGCGGAATTCATTCGCCGCAAAACGTGTGGCGGCGGCAGCATTTTTGGCCTCTATTGGCAGCAGTGACTCGACAGCCAGCGTGCCAGCGTTGCGTTCTTGCAGGAAGGTGCGCCCGAGGTCGGGGAACATGGCATAGGTAAGTGCGTCTTCTTCGGATCTCGACAAATCCTCGATTTCGATGCGCAGTTTTTCCAGCTCATCCGGGATCAGGTCTGCGGGACGGCAGGTAATGACTTCCTGATTGCCGATGGCGAGGCTGCGCACCTGCTCGTTGACGTGGCCAGGTGCCTTGCCATAGCGACCTTGCAGGTAGAGCTTTACCTCATTGGTGATGGTTTTGTAACGTCCACCCGTGAGCACATTGATAACTGCCTGGCTGCCAACGATCTGGGAGGTTGGCGTAACCAGCGGTGGGTAACCCAGATCCTCGCGTACGCGCGGGATTTCTCTTAATACTTCATCCATGCGCTCCAGCGAACCTTGTTCCTTGAGCTGGTTGGACAGATTGGAAATCATTCCGCCCGGCACCTGGCTGATGAGTACGCGCGGATCTACGCCGGTGAAAGTGCTTTCAAACTGCCAGTACAGTTTGCGCACTTCGCGGAAGTAGGCAGCGATTTCTTCCAGCAGGGCGAGGTTGAGGCCGGTGTCGTATTCGGTGCCGGCCAGTGCCGCAACCATGCTTTCGGTGGTGGGGTGGCTGGCGCCTTCCGAGAAAGCGGAGATACAGGTATCAATAATGGTTGCGCCGGCTTCGACAGCTTTCAAATGTGCCATGCTGGCCAGCCCGGAGGTGGCATGGCTGTGGGTATGAACCGGCAACCCAGTCGCTTCGCGCACGGCCTTGACCAGATCGAAGGCAACCGTAGGCGTCAACAAACCGGCCATATCCTTGATGGCAATCGTGTCACAACCAAGTTCGGCGAGACCTCTGGCCAGTTCGACGAAGTGGGGGATATTGTGTACCGGACTGGTGGTGTAGGAAATTGCACCTTCTGCCTGTTTTCCGGCCTTTTTCACCGCTTCAACCGAAACGCGCATGTTGCGCAGGTCATTCATCGCATCGAATATGCGGAATACATCCACGCCGTTGTCGGCCGACTTTTGCACAAAGGCGCGTACCACATCGTCGGCATAATGCCGGTAACCAAGCAGATTTTGACCGCGCAGCAGCATTTGTATGGGGGTATTGGGTAATGCCTTGCGCAGCTTTTTGAGCCGTTCCCATGGGTCTTCCCTGAGAAAACGTACACAGGCGTCAAAGGTGGCGCCGCCCCAGGCTTCCAGCGACCAGAAGCCCACGCTGTCGAGCTTGGTGCAAATGGGCAGCATGTGTTCGGTGCGCATGCGCGTGGCAATGAGGGATTGGGGGCCGTCGCGCAGGATGAGATCGGAAATGAATACTTTTGGCATTGTTCGGTGCAGTCTGTTGGTTGAACGAATTACAATCCGTTATGGGCAGCAATGGCAGCCGAGATGGCTGCTGCGATCATCTCGGGCGGCTGACGTACTGCATAGTTTATCAGTTCAGGGTGAGTATCCACGAACGAGGTATTAAAGCGGCCACTGCGGAAATCCGGATTTTTCAGAATTTCCAGATAATACGGAATGGTGGTTTTTACACCGTATACCACCATGTCAGTGAGGGCGCGGCGGCCCCGCTCCATCACGCTCTCCCAGTTCAGGTTCCATACCGTGAGCTTGGCGCACATGGAGTCATAGTAAGGGGGGATGACGTAACCGCTATACATGGCAGCGTCGGTGCGCACGCCCGGGCCGCCCGGAGCGTAATAACGGGTAATGCGACCAAAGCTGGGCAGAAAACCATTTTTTGGGTCTTCGGCATTGATACGGAATTCCATCGCAAAACCGCGGTAATGCACATCTTCCTGTTTGTACTGGAGCGGGTATCCGGCAGCAATGCGAATTTGTTCCTGGACAATGTCCACCCCGGTAATCGTCTCGGTGATGGTGTGTTCCACCTGCAGACGCGTGTTCATTTCCATGAAATAGAACTGATTGTCCGAATCCAGCAAAAATTCGACTGTCCCTGCATTGGTGTAGCCAACAGCGCGCGCTGCCCGCACGGCCAGTTTGCCGATATATTGACGCTGTGCCTCAGTAAGCTGGGGTGAAGGTGCAATTTCAATGAGTTTCTGGTTGCGACGCTGGATTGAACAGTCGCGTTCGAACAGGTGGATGGTATTGCCATGAGTGTCTGCCATTACCTGAACTTCAATGTGCTTGGGATGTACCACACATTTTTCCAGAAAAACCTCAGGCTTGCCGAATGCCTTGCCGGCCTCGGATACCACGCGGTCATAATTTTTCAGCAGTTCTGCTTCGGAATCACAACGGCGAATGCCACGCCCACCGCCGCCATTGGTTGCCTTGAGCATCACCGGGTAGCCGATGCCGTTGGCCAGGGTGCGAGCTTCTTCCACATTTTCCAGATTGTGTTCGCTGCCAGGAATGACCGGAATGCCCGCCTTGATCATGGCTTTGCGCGCTTCGATCTTGTCGCCCATCATACGGAGAACATCTGCGCTCGGACCGATGAACTTGATTCCACGGCGCGCGCAGATCTCGGCCAGCAAGGGGTTTTCAGACAGAAAGCCATAGCCTGGATGAAGCGCATCACAACCACTCGCAACAGCCAGATTGACAATATTGTGTGCATTCAGATAGCCCTGCACCGGATCGGAGCCGATGTTGTAGGCTTTGTCGGCTTTTTTGACATGTAGCGCATGGCGGTCTGCATCTGTATATATAGCCACTGAAGTGATGCCCAACTCCGAGCAGGCGCGAACAATACGAACAGCAATTTCGCCTCGATTGGCTATGAGAATTTTCTTGATCACGCGGCGAAGCCTTATTTTGACAACACAAGCTGAAAATTATATCATGCGCGCCTTATGTCGGAACAGGCGCACATTGACTGTCTTGCGTTTGCGCAGGACTCCGGAGTGTTGGAAGGCGTCGTTGCGGTGCGTGATTTTACACGTCTGTGCGATTCTCTGGCAGACAGCACAGGCGAAATTCACTATCGAATAGAAGCTGGCCTGGATAAGTCAGGCCGCGCGTTTATGAGGCTGGAAGCTAACGCTGAATTACAATTGCAGTGTCAGCGTTGCATGCAAGCTTTTGGCAGGCATTTGGTAACCAGTAGCCATGTGTTTGTGGCGCATGATGCGGCAGAACTGGATGCCTGGGATCATCAGGCTGAAGGACTGGAAGAGGCGGTGCTTGCGGATAATCAATTTGACTGGTTTGCATGGCTGGAGGACGAGATTTTACTGACCCTTCCAGTTGCACCAATTCATCTCGCTGATGCATGCCCGATACCGGATCAGCAATTGTTAGCGACACGCCGTCCCAACCCCTTTGCTATGCTGGCGACATTGAAGCAGCATCATAAATTGAAATCTTGATTGGAGTATCAAAATGGCAGTTCAGCAGAATAAAAAATCCCCGTCCAAACGCGGCATGCACCGCTCGCACGACTTTCTGACCAACCCGCCGCTGGCTGTTGAACCGACTACAGGTGAGGTGCATCTGCGTCATCACATCAGCCCGAACGGCTTTTATCGTGGCCGCAAAGTAGTACGCACCAAGGACGAATAAGCTTCCGAAGATTCCACTCCGTGCAATTTATTTGCGTCACGATGTGTGAGTTGGCTTATTTGTTGATGTCATATCAGCGCATTCAATGATGCAAAGCTTGGACGTAATACGCGAATCATGAGAGATGTAACCGTGGCAATCGATGCCATGGGAGGTGACCACGGGCCGCATGTCACCGTCCCCGCCGCATTGAAATGCCTTGCGCGTGATCCGGATTTGAATATCGTCCTGGTTGGCCTGCAAGATGTTGTCGAGGCAGAATTGCGTGCGCGTCGAGGCAAAACCGGTTCTCGCCTGCGGATCCACCACGCCAGTGAAGTGGTCGCCATGGACGAGTCGCCGGCACTTGCCATGCGCAACAAAAAAGACTCCTCCATGCGCGTCGCGATTGACCTCGTCAAAAATGGTGAGGCAAATGCCTGTGTGTCAGCCGGCAATACTGGTGCGCTTATGGCCACCGCACGCTTTGTTTTGAAAATGCTGCCTGGCATCGAACGCCCTGCCATAGCCACCGAAATGCCCACCGTAAAAGGCCACACCTATGTGCTGGATTTGGGTGCCAATGTCGATTGCAGTGCTGAACACTTGCTGCAATTCGGCATTATGGGCGCCATGCTGGTGTCCGCTCTGGAACAGCGTGATGCACCCAGCGTAGGGCTGCTCAACGTGGGTGAGGAAGAAATCAAGGGTAACGAAACCGTTAAGCAGGCTGCAGATTTATTACGTTGTAGCGGGCTGAATTTTTACGGCAACGTGGAAGGCAACGATATTTTCAAAGGTACAACAGACGTCGTAGTGTGTGATGGTTTTGTCGGGAATATCGCGCTTAAAAGCTCTGAAGGGCTGGCAAAAATGATCGCCACCATGTTGCGTGAAGAATTCAACCGTAGCCTGTTTACACGCATGGCCGGATTGATTGCGTTGCCAGTGCTGAATGCCTTTAAAAAACGGGTTGATCCCCGTCGCTATAATGGCGCTACCCTGCTTGGTTTGCGCGGTATTGTCATCAAGAGCCATGGCGGCGCCGACCGTTTTGCGTTTGAACATGCCATTGAACAGGCAGTACGCGAAGTGCGCAGTGGCGTGTTGCACCGCATCACTCAACAAATGGCTACGCTACACAAGGATGTCGCCTAAATGTATTCCAGAATCCTGGGCACGGGCGGGTATCTGCCGGAACGTGTTCTGACCAATGCTGATTTGGAGAAAATGGTCGACACTTCCGATCACTGGATTGTCGAGCGCACCGGCATCCGCGAGCGTCATCTAGCCGCCGAGCATGAAACGACCAGTGATCTGGCGGTAGCTGCAGCGCGTCAGGCGATTGCAGCGGCAGGTGTTGATATTGCGGAAATTGATCTCATCATCGTTGCAACCACCACGCCGGATCTGATATTTCCCAGCACTGCCTGTCTGGTGCAAAACAAGCTGGGTATAAGTAATGGTTGCGCCGCGTTTGATGTGCAGGCAGTTTGTAGCGGTTTCGTTTATGCATTGTCTATTGCGGACAACTTTATCCGTGCAGGCCAGGCACGGCGTGCCCTGGTCATTGGAGCCGAGACGCTGTCGCGGATCACTGACTGGAACGACCGTGGTAATTGCATCCTGTGGGGTGATGGTGCAGGTGCGGTGATTCTTGTGGCCAGCGAGACACCAGGCATTATCTCCACCCACTTGCATGCGGATGGCCGTTACCGGGATTTGCTGCACGTGAATGGGGGGGTGTCAGCGGGATCAGACGGCAAACCCACTATGCAGATGCAAGGTAGCGCGGTATTCAAAATGGCGGTCAATACCCTTGATGCTATTGTCGATGAAACCCTGGCAGCCAATGGCTTGCAAAAATCCGACGTAAACTGGCTGGTGCCGCATCAGGCCAATATCCGCATTATCCAGGCCACGGCCAAAAAACTCGGTATGAGCATGGATAACGTGGTGGTGACGGTGGATCGCCACGGGAATACTTCTGCTGCTTCCATCCCGCTGGCACTGGATGCGGCAGTGCGCGACGGACGCATACAGGCAGGCGAAATTGTATTGATGGAAGCCTTTGGTGGCGGTTTTACCTGGGGTTCAGTTCTTATTAAATGGGCTTAACTAGTTAATATAATTAACTGATTATTAGATGAAATTATCATTTGTTTTTCCCGGGCAGGGATCGCAGTCTGTGGGCATGATGCAGGGCTTTGACAGTCTGCCCATCGTGCGTGACACATTTGCTGAAGCCTCGGACGTGTTGGGCCAGGACATCTGGCAGATGGTTGCCTCGGGTACGCCAGAGCAGCTTGGCATGACAGTGAACACCCAGCCGGTGATGCTCGCTGCCGGGGTTGCTACCTATCGTGCCTGGCAGAGCCAGGACGGACAGACGCCGGAAATCATGGCCGGACATAGCCTGGGTGAGTATTCTGCGCTGGTGGTAGCGGGCGCACTGTCGTTTGCGGATGCTCTGCCGCTGGTGCGGCTGCGTGCGCAAGCCATGCAGGGTGCTGTCGCGGAGGGCGTTGGAGCGATGGCTGCGCTACTTGGGCTGGACGATGACGTGGTGCGTATCGTGTGTGCGGAGGCTGCGCAAGGTGAGGTGCTGGAGCCAGTCAACTTCAATTCGCCTGGGCAAGTGGTCATCGCAGGCAACAAGGCGGCCGTTGAACGAGGCATGGTGCTGGCCAGGGAAAAAGGCGCAAAACGCGCCTTGCTGTTGCCGGTTTCAGTGCCTTCACACTGTGCGTTGATGCGTCCGGCTGCTAAACAGCTTGCTGCGTATCTGGAATCCGTGACCATCAACCCGCCGCAAATACCCGTACTGCACAACGCGGATGTGATGGCCTATAGTGACCCAGCACAGATCCGCAGTGCACTGGCACGGCAGCTTTATAGCCCGGTGCGTTGGGTGGAAACCGTGCGAGCCATGGCCGCACAGGGCGTAACACACGGCGTGGAGTGCGGGCCGGGTAAGGTACTGGCCGGCCTCAGCAAGCGCATCGACAACAGTATTCAGGCATTCGCGCTGACCAGCGCGGATGCGATCGACGAGATCAAATCCGCGCTCGCCGGATAGGGGGAATCATGCCGCAAGGAAAAATCGCGTTAGTGAGCGGCGCCAGCCGGGGAATCGGCAAGGCCATCGCGCTGGAACTGGGCAAGCAGGGGGCCATTGTGGTCGGTACTGCAACCAGTGAAGCGGGTGCGCAGGCCATCAGCGATTACCTGCAACAGGCAGCGGTGCAGGGTACGGGCATGGTATTGCAGGTTACCGATGCCGAGAGCATCAATACCGCGCTGGAGCAGATACAGCAGCGCTACGGCGAGATTGCCATTCTGGTCAATAACGCCGGCATCACCCGCGATAATTTGCTCATGCGCATGAAGGATGAGGAATGGGATGAAATCATCGCCACTAACCTGGGATCGGTGTTCAGGCTATCGCGGGCGGTACTCCGTGCCATGATGAAAGCACGTTATGGGCGCATTATCAGTATCGCCTCGGTGGTCGGTGCCATGGGCAACGCCGGACAAACCAACTATTCAGCTGCCAAGGCGGGTATGGTGGGGTTTTCCAAATCGCTGGCGCGTGAAGTGGGCAGCCGTAACATCACGGTAAACTGCGTATCTCCCGGCTTTATCGATACCGACATGACACGCGCCCTGCCGGAAGCTCAGCGTGACGCGTTGCTGGCGCACATCCCTCTCGGACGCCTGGGGCAGGTGACGGATATTGCGCACGCGGTCGGCTTTCTGGCCTCGGCGCAGGCTGGATACATCACGGGTGCCAACCTGCATGTCAATGGTGGCATGTACATGGAGTAAGCGGTATTCAGCAAGGGCCTGATGGCTTAAAGCCGTGCCGTTTCAATTTGGGTAATGTTGGCAAGTTTGTTAGAATGCCAACGCTTTTTGTTTAATACTTGGGAGTATCTAGATGGACAATATCGAACAGCGTGTCAAGAAAATCGTTGCCGAACAACTGGGCGTGAACGAAACAGACGTTAAAACCGAATCTTCCTTTGTCGATGATTTGGGTGCGGATTCGCTGGATACGGTTGAATTGGTTATGGCACTTGAAGAAGAGTTTGAGTGCGAAATCCCTGACGAAGAAGCTGAAAAGATCACCACCGTCAAACTGGCCATTGATTACATCAATGGCCATCTCGCCAAGTAATTTTACTAAAACCTCGCGGAGTTGTTTTTGTCCAAGCGCAGAGTTGTGATTACCGGACTGGGGATTGTGTCCCCGGTCGGCATAGGCCTTCAGGAATCCTGGAGCAATATTCTGGCGGGTAAATCCGGTATCACCCGGATTACCCGCTTTGATCCCACGCTATTTGCTTCCCAAATTGCCGGGGACGTAAAAAATTTCGACGTTGGGCAATACCTTAATGCCAAGGACGCACGCCGCATGGATGTCTTCATCCAGTACGGCATGGTCGCTGCAATTGAGGCGGTCAAGGATGCCGGGCTGCAAGTCACCGAGGAAAACGCCGAGCGCATTGGCGTTAATATTGGTTCCGGGATTGGCGGTCTGCCGCTGATTGAGGAGACCCATAATATCTATCTTGCAGGCGGCCCCCGCAAGATTTCGCCGTTCTTTATCCCGGCTTCGATTATCAACATGATTGCGGGCAACCTGTCCATCCTTTATGGTTTCAAGGGCCCGAATCTGGCGATGGTCACCGCCTGTAGCACGGCCACCCACTGTATCGGTGATTCCGCCCGCATGATCGAGTATGGCGATGCGGACGTGATGGTCGCAGGTGGCGCAGAATCTGCGATCAGCCCATTGGGCATGGGGGGTTTTGCAGCTGCGCGAGCATTATCGACGCGTAACGATGACCCGGCTACCTCATGTCGTCCCTGGGACAAGGAGCGCGATGGCTTCGTTATGGGTGAAGGCGCAGGTATCCTGGTGCTGGAGGAATACGAATACGCCAAGGCGCGTGGTGCGAAAATATATGCTGAACTGGCCGGCTTCGGTATGAGCGGTGATGCCTACCATATGACTGCACCGGTTGAAGACGGCGAGGGCGCAGCACGCTGTATGCGGAATGCGCTGAAAAACGCCGGTTTGAATGCCGATCAGGTGGATTATATCAATGCACACGGTACGTCCACGCCGTTGGGTGATTTGGCCGAAACCAGGGCGGTGAAGCGTGCCCTGGGCGATCATGCCTACAAAGTTGCAGTCAGCTCAACCAAATCCATGACCGGACATCTGCTGGGTGCAGCTGGCGGAGTAGAGGCGGTATTTTCTGCGCTCAGCGTGCACGAACAGGTAGCACCGCCCACGATCAATATTTTCAACCAGGATGAAGCTTGCGACCTGGACTATGTGCCCAATACGGCGCGGCAGATGAAAATTGACGTGGCGTTGTCGAACTCGTTCGGTTTTGGTGGCACCAACGGCACGCTGGTGTTCCGTAAAATATAATCCGGGCGCTGTTTACAGCAGCGCTTAATCCCTGTGCCTGTTCTTTCCCTGCCCGGCACCGCCGATCTGTTAAGTCTTCATCAGGCCGATCCACAGCGCTACCCGGTGCTGCTGGAAACGGCGTCTGGCGGCGGTTGGGACATTCTTCTGGCGTTTCCGCAACAAACCCTGTCATTCAAGAACGGCCAGGCGGAACATTGCCTGGGTGAGCTGAATGCTGCCTGGCAAGCCACGCACTGTATGGCGGATACCGCGCTTGCGCACTTGCCGTTCCGGGGCGGCTGGTTTCTCTATCTAGGTTACGAGTTATTGCAGGGGCTGGAGCCTAGCGTGCCACCCCGGCCAGTCGATGACGATTTTCCCCTCGCAACGATCATCCGCATACCTGCCGCTGTGATGGTGGATCGTCTCAGTGGCGAGACCTGGCTGTTTGCCGAGACTGGGTACGCCAATCTACTGGATACATTGAAGAGAGATCTGGCCGGGTTGCGGCATGCCTCCGATCTGCCCGTCACGCTATGCGATCTGCATGAAGCTCCTGGGCAGGATTTCCTCGAAGGGGTGGCGCGCATTCAGCGTTATATCCGTGCGGGGGATGTGTTCCAGGTCAACCTGTCGCGGCGCTGGCATGGCCGAGTGCAAAGCGACACTCCAGCGCTGGCGCTGTATCAGGCGCTGCGGCGTAGCAATCCCGCACCATTTTCCGGGCTGGCGCGTCTTACCCCGGAACATACTATTGTGAGTTCCTCGCCTGAGCGTCTGGTGCAGGTAAAATCGGGCATGGTACACACCAGACCGATTGCGGGTACTCATCCACGCCATAGTGACCACCAGCAGGATGTACGAACCCGTGCTGAACTGGCTGCCCATCCCAAAGAGCGTGCCGAGCATGTGATGCTGGTTGACCTCGAGCGCAACGATCTGGGGCGGGTGTGTGTGCCGGGCAGCGTGCGGGTGGCTGAGCTGATGGCGGTCGCCAGCTACACGCATGTGCATCACATCGAATCAACGGTCATTGGCCGGCTGCGCGCCGGGATCACACCCATACAGGTAATACGTGCCCTGTTTCCGGGTGGCACCATCACCGGATGCCCCAAAGTACGCACCATGCAAATCATCCGCGAACTGGAAGCCACGCCGCGTTACGCTTATACCGGCAGCATGGGTTATCTGAACCGGGACGGCGATATGGACTTGAATATCCTGATCCGCACCATCATGGTGGTGGGGGACCGTATTGGCTTCTCGGCCGGGGCCGGCATCGTGGCAGATTCTGATCCGGTGAGTGAACTCCACGAAACACGTGCCAAGGCCAAGGGGTTGTTACGGGCACTGGGGCTGGCCGGATGATTCTGGTGAACGGAGAAGAAAGTAGTACGCTGGATGCGCTTGATCGCGGGCTGGCCTATGGCGATGGCATATTCCGTACATTTCTGTTGCGCGACAGCAAAGCCGTGGCATGGACGCGCCAATATGCGAAAATTGTCTCAGACTGTGCGCGGCTAGGACTGCAAGCCCCTTCACGGGCGGCGCTGGAAGCCGATTTGGCCCACATCGCCGCAGACTCGCCTGATTGTGTGGTCAAGATCATTGTTACCCGGGGTAGCGGATTGCGCGGTTACGCCATTCCCGGTTTGGCGCAGGTTCGTACTGTTGCAATCAGCAGCCCGCTGCCAATTTATCCGCACAACCACACCGAACAGGGGATTTGCGCGCGTGTGTGCGATTTGCGGCTTGCGCGGCAACCGGTGCTGGCCGGCATCAAGCATCTCAATCGGCTGGAAAACGTGCTGGCGCGCAGTGAATGGAATGATCCGCTGATTGCAGAAGGCATTCTGCTGGATGTCGCAGATAAAGTAATCGGCGGCACGATGAGCAATCTGTTCATGGTGCGCGGTAACACATTGCTTACCCCGTGCCTGTCAGCCAGCGGAATAAGCGGCGTGACCCGCGAGCGCATTCTTGCTGCCGCACCAGCGCTGGGACTGAAAACCGGGATAGGTGAATTTGAATTGAAGGATTTGTACGCTGCCGATGCGGTAATACTGTGCAATAGCGTGATCGGCATCTGGCAAATTCGTGCGCTTGCACATCAGCACTGGCAGCCGCATCCCTACACGCAGATAATACGTAAGCTACTGGAACAAGACATTGATTAAACGCTTGATAGTTGTGTTGCTGGTCGCATTGTTGGTGATGGGTGCTGGTCTGCTCTGGTATGCACGCACTCCATTGCCGCTGAAATCCTTGCCTGTCGAATTTACACTTAAGCCCGGTAGCAGCCTGACCGCAGTTGCCGAACAGTTGCGCCAGCAGGGCGTGATCGAAAGCAGCTGGCGATTTAGATTGTTGGCACGAATGCTGGGTGATGCCGCGCGAATCAAGGCTGGGCACTACATACTGGGGCGTGCAACCACGCCCTTTGAATTACTCAGAAAGTTGACCCAGGGTGAAGTCAGCCTGCGCGAGATTGTGTTCATAGAAGGCTGGACTTTCCAGCAGATGCGGGATGCGCTTAACGCCCATCCGGCTCTGCGCCATGACACCGCCAACATGAGCGAGACGCAGATACTGACTGCTCTGAACATCCCAGAAGCACACGCCGAGGGTCTGTTTTTTCCCGCCAAGTATTACGTTGACCCCGGCAACAGCGATATTTCCATCCTGCGTCGTGCGTATGAAACCATGCAGTTACACCTTGCCAAGGAGTGGGCAGCGCGCCAGCCTGGGCTGCCTTATGAAAATCCCTATCAGGCGCTGACGATGGCGTCCATTGTTGAAAAAGAAACGGGTATGGCCAGCGAGCGCCCTTTAATTGCTGCCGTGTTTATCAACCGCTTGCGCAACGGGATGCGCTTGCAAACTGATCCCAGCGTGATCTATGGCCTGGGCGATGCTTTTGATGGCAACCTGCACAAGCGCGACCTGCTGGCCGATACGCCGTATAACACCTATACTCGTGCAGGCTTGCCCCCCACGCCGATCGCCATGCCTGGCCTCGATTCGATCCATGCCGCGCTCAATCCGGTACCCAGCCAGGCTTTGTATTTTGTTGCCAAGGGCAACGGCAGCCATGTCTTTTCGGACAATCTCGAAGAGCACAACCGCGCTGTGATGCGCTATCAAAAAAACGGAAACTGATTATGCCATTCATCACGCTCGAAGGAATTGATGGTGCGGGCAAGAGTACCCATCTGCCATGGCTGGCTGACAAGCTGCGTGCACGCGGTGTTGAGGTGGTGGTCACGCGGGAGCCCGGTGGAACGCCGCTCGGTGAAAAGTTGCGTGAATTGCTCCTTGCCGAGCCGATGCATGTTGAAACCGAAGCGTTATTGATGTTTGCGGCGCGCCGTGAACATCTGGACCGGGTGATCCTGCCCGCATTGGGACGCGGTGCTTACGTTGTCTCGGATCGATTTACCGATGCCAGTTTTGCCTATCAGTGCGGCGGACGCGGCATTGCCGAATCCAGATTGCGTATTCTGGAAGACTGGGTGCAGGATGGATTGCAACCGGATTTGACGCTGTTGTTCGATGTGGATGTCGCTGTAGCGGGCAAGCGCCTGGTAGCCAATGTCAGCCTGGATCGGTTTGAACAGGAACAGCAGGATTTTTTCGAGCGCGTACGGGCAATGTATTTACAGCGCGCAGAGCAGTTTCCGGGACGATTCCGGATAGTCAGGGGTGACCGCAGCCTGGAGCAGATTCGCGCTGACCTTGAACCCATCATTGCAGCTATTTGAGTCATGAATTCGCACGCGTGGAATGAAACGGTCTGGCAACGCCTGTTGCAATTGCAAGGACAGTTGCCACATGCACTGCTATTTCATGGGCGTGCAGGCATCGGCAAATTGGCACTGGCCGAACAATTGGCTCAGCTTCTTTTGTGCGAGAATCCCCAGGTAGATGGGCACGAAGCGTGTGGCGTGTGCCCATCCTGCCACTGGTTGCGCCAGGGGAGTCACCCGGATTTCATGAAACTGCAGCCCGCGGCGCTGGACGAAAATGACCCGGATGGCGAGATTGCCGAGCGCAAAAGTCCGACCGCAGGCCAGCATATCAGTGTGGCTCAGGTGCGCGAATTGACCCAGTTTGTACAATTGAGTGCGCACCGTGGCGGTTTGCGCATCGCGCTGATTCATCCCGCTGAGGCAATGAATGCGGCTGCTGCTAATGCGCTGTTGAAGACCCTGGAAGAGCCGCCACCGAATATCTTGTTGATTCTGGTCAGCCATCAGTCAAGCCAGCTATTGCCGACCATCCTGAGCCGCTGCCACCAAATCCGTTTTACACTGCCCAGTACTGATGTTGCGCAGTCCTGGCTAATCCAGCAGGGCGTACGTGAAACCAGAGCCTGCCTGGCACAGGCGGGTGGGGCGCCGCTTTTGGCCATCCAGCTGGCGGATGCGGATTATCAGGAACGGCGGCACGGATTTTTGACCGGGCTGGTAAAAATGCATGTCGCAGACAGCCTGCGCATAGCCGAACATCACGCCAAGCAGCCTCTACCGGACATGGTGCACTGGTTGCAACTGTGGGTGCATGACCTGGTGAGCTTGCATCTGGCAGGACGGGTGTTTTACCAGGTCGATTTTGAGCAGGAATTGCGAGGCATGGCTGGGCGTGCTAAGTTATTCGGACTGCTTGATTATCAACGCCGCTTGCAGGCGGCGCGCGCCAGTGTCCAGCATCCGCTTGCCACACAGATGGTGCTGGAAGATTTGCTGCTGGAATACGCGGGCCTATTTGAATGAATGGAGCAAACATGAGCAATACCGCAGATAAAGCTGCTATCGCCCGCCCTGGGGTGCTGTCTCTGAGCATCAAGGAAAAATCCGCGTTGTTCGCTGCTTACATGCCGTTTCTCAAGGGGGGCGGAATTTTTATTCCCACCACCAAGCAATATAAATTGGGCGATGAAGTCTTCATGCTGCTAACAATGATGGACGACCCAAACAAAATCCCGGTCGCAGGGAAAGTTGTGTGGATTACTCCGCCGGGTGCTCATGGTGGCAAGACACAAGGCATTGGTGTGCAATTCGACAAGAATGATAGCGGCATAGCTGCACGCAACAAGGTGGAAGGTTTACTCGGCGGTTTGCTCAAATCGGCACGCCAGACGCACACCATGTGAATTTGTTCACTTGTCTTACCCATCAGGCTGCCATGCGCAGCCTGCTTTTTTGGACTCGCCCATGTTTGTTGACTCACACTGTCATATCAACTTCCCCGGCCTGATCGAACAGCAGACGGCCGTACTGGCACGCATGAAGGAAGGCGCAGTCAGCCATGCACTGTGCGTCAGCGTGAATCTGCAGGATTTCCCCCAGGTGCTGGCGATGGCAGAAAACCACACCAATGTGTATGCGTCTGTAGGAGTGCATCCAGACCACGAAGACACCGAAGAGCCCGGTATTGCGCGCCTGGTCGAACTGGCGGCGCACCCGAGAATTGTGGCTATTGGTGAAACCGGGCTGGATTATTTTCGCCTCACCGGTGATCTGGAATGGCAGCGCGAACGTTTTCGCACCCATATTCGTGCGGCAAAACAGGCGCGCAAGCCACTGATTATCCATACCCGCGCAGCGGCGGAGGATACTTTGCGCATTATGGCGGAGGAGGGTGCAGCAGAAATCGGCGGCGTGATGCATTGCTTTACCGAGAGTCTGGAAGTCGCACTGCAGGCGATGGCGATGGGGTTTTACATTTCGTTTTCCGGCATCGTCACGTTCAAGAATGCCGTGGCATTAAAGCACGTGGCGCAGACCATCCCGCTGGAACAGATGTTGATTGAGACGGATTCGCCCTATCTGGCACCGGTGCCGCACCGTGGCGAGACCAATGAGCCGGCTTTCGTGCGCCATGTTGCCGGAGAAATTGCCAGATTACGCGGGATTTCTGTTGAAGAGGTGGGCGAAATCACCAGTGGCAATTTTTTCCGTTTGTTCAAGGCCGCGGCGTGATCAGCGACATCGCTCGTGCATTCATGGATGCGGCGCGCAGCCTGTTGCATCCAAAAATTCTGGCTATCGTCCTCTGGCCCATGGTGTTGTCATTGATGCTGTGGGGAGTGTTGGCATGGTTGTTCTGGGGTGACTGGATAAATCTGCTTGGGCACTGGTTGCAACCGGCGCAGGATTTTCTCAGTCAACACGATTTTGTATGGCTGGCCAGCGGCATGACCGTGGTATTGCTGATGCTGCTTGTCACCCCCCTGGCCCTGACCACCGCGCTATTTATTGCGGCTGTGATGGTCATGCCAATGATGGTGCGCCATGTTGCCCGTTGCGATTTCCCTGACCTTGAGCAGCGCCATGGGGGGACGTTTGCCGGAAGCCTGTGGAATGCACTGATTGCGATCGGGGTATTTTGTGGCTTGTGGCTGCTGACACTGCCATTCTGGCTGCTGGCAGGGCTGGGCGCGCTGTTTTCACTGTTTCTGACGGCGTATCTCAACCAGCGGCTGTTTCGTTACGATGCGCTGGCGGAGCACGCCAGTCGCGAGGAGTTCAAGCTGATTTTGACGCAATCCGGTGCAGAGCTCTATTTGCTAGGTCTGTTGCTGGCCTTGCTGCATTTCGTGCCGGTGATCAACCTGCTATCGCCCATTTACACCGGATTGGTCTACATCCATTACGGACTGGGCCAACTCAAGCGGCTGCGCGCTTAATCGGATCTACCGTGTTTTGCAATCAGCCGAAAAATTCCTTCACTTTATCCATGAACGACTTGGCCTTGGGGTTGTGACGCGCGTCGTCCTGCTGATTCAAGGTTTCCAGTTCGCGCAACAGTTCTTTTTGGCGCTCGGTCAGACTCACCGGGGTTTCGATCTGCACATGGCAGAGCAAATCACCTGGCGCATGGGTACGCACCCCCTGGATGCCCTTGCCGCGTAAACGGAACACCTTGCCGGTTTGGGTTTCTGCCGGAATTTTGATTTTGGCATGACCATCCAGGGTGGGAATCTCGATCTCGCCACCCAGTGCAGCGGTACTGAAGCTGATCGGCATTTCGCAGTGCAGGTCGTTGTGGTCGCGCTGAAATACGGAATGCGCCTTGAGGTGAATGACGACATACAAATCGCCAGTCGGTCCGCCATTGACCCCGGCTTCACCTTCGCCAGACAAGCGGATGCGATCGCCTTCATCGACCCCGGCAGGGATGCGTACCGATAGCGTTTTGTGGTGTTTGACCCTGCCTGCGCCATGGCATTCCGTGCAGGGATTGGCAACAATCTTGCCGCTACCGTGACATTTCGGACAGGTCTGCTGGATGGAAAAGAACCCCTGCTGCATGCGTACCTGGCCGTGGCCACCACAGGTGGGGCAAGTGGTGGGCTGAGTGCCGGGTTTTGCGCCCGACCCGTGACAGGTGTCGCATTCATCCTGGGTGGGAATACGGATTTTGGTCTCGGTGCCGCGCGCCGCCTCCTCTAGGGTTATCTCAAGATTGTATTGCAGGTCTGCGCCACGATAGACATTTGACCGGGCACGGCCACCGCCGAAAATATCGCCAAAAATGTCGCCAAAAGCATCGGCAAAACCTGCTCCGGCGCCGCCAAAGCCGCCCCCCATGCCCGCGCCTTGCTCGACCCCGGCATGTCCGTATTGATCGTAGGCAGCGCGCTTTTGCTCATCGCAGAGTATTTCGTAAGCTTCCTTGGCTTCCTTGAAATGCTCCTCGGACTTGGGGTTGTCCGGGTTGCGATCCGGATGGTGTTTCATCGCCAGTTTACGGTAGGCTTTTTTGATTTCTTCGTCGCTGGCGTCGCGATTGACGCCGAGCACTTCGTAATAATCGCGTTTTGACATGTGTTTTCAGCCACGGAGAACACACAGAGGGCACAGAGTGATCCACAGATAAACTGTGGTCTCTGTGCCCTCTGTGACGGGTTAAGAATTATTTGTTGTCTTTGACTTCTTCAAACTCGGCATCCACCACGTCATCGTCTGCCTTGGCGCTCGCCGCTTGCGGGCCACTCGTGGCGCCAGCTTCAGCCTGTTCCTTGGCATACATCTGCTCGGCCAGTTTGTGCGAGGCCTCACCCAAGGCTTTGGATTTGGCTTCGATGGTGTCCTTGTCGTTGCCTTTGAGGGCATCTTCGGCTTCGACAATGGCAGCCTCGATTTTGGCCTTTTCGTCGGCGCTGATCTTATCGCCATACTCACCCAGCGATTTCTTCACCGAATGGATCAGGTTATCGCACTGGTTGCGTGTCTCAATCAACTCGCGCGTCTTGTGATCCTCTTCGGCGTGGGCTTCGGCATCCTTCACCATCTGCTGGATTTCGGCTTCGGACAGTCCCGAACTGGCCTGGATCCTGATCTTGTTTTCCTTGCCGGTGGCTTTGTCCCTGGCCGAAACATGCAGGATGCCGTTGGCATCAATATCGAACGTGACTTCAATCTGCGGCATGCCGCGTGGTGCGGGCGGGATGTCGGAGAGGTTGAATTGACCCAGGCTCTTGTTGCCCGAGGCGATTTCGCGTTCACCCTGCAGTACGTGGATAGTCACCGCATTCTGGTTGTCCTCGGCGGTCGAGAACACCTGGCTGGCTTTGGTGGGAACCGTGGTGTTTTTCTGGATCAGCTTGGTCATCACGCCGCCCATGGTTTCAATACCCAGCGACAGTGGGGTCACGTCGAGCAGCAGCACGTCCTTCACTTCACCTTGCAGCACACCGCCCTGGATGGCGGCACCGACGGCCACGGCTTCGTCCGGGTTCACGTCGCGGCGTGGCTCCTTACCGAAGAATTCTTTCACCATTTCCTGTACTTTGGGCATGCGTGTCATGCCGCCCACCAGAATCACGTCGCCGATGTCGGATATGCTCACGCCAGCGTCCTTGATGGCCATTTTGCATGGCGCGATGGTGCGCTGGATAAGCTCTTCCACCAGGCTCTCGAATTTGGCGCGGGTGATTTTTACTGCCAGGTGCTTGGGTCCGGAAGCATCCGCAGTGATGTATGGCAGGTTCACCTCGGTCTGCTGCGCCGAGGAAAGCTCGATTTTGGCTTTTTCGGCGGCTTCTTTCAGGCGTTGCAACGCCAGCATGTCGTTGCGCAGATCAATACCCTGCTCTTTTTTGAATTCATCAGCGAGGTAGTCAATGACGCGCTGGTCGAAATCTTCACCGCCAAGGAAAGTATCGCCGTTGGTGGACATCACCTCGAACTGGTGTTCACCTTCAACTTCGGCAATATCGATGATGGAGATGTCGAAAGTACCACCGCCGAGGTCGTATACCGCGATTTTGCGATCGCCTTCTTTCTTGTCCATGCCGAAAGCGAGCGCTGCGGCAGTGGGTTCGTTGATGATGCGCTTCACATCCAGACCGGCAATCCGGCCGGCATCCTTGGTGGCCTGACGCTGGCTGTCGTTGAAGTAGGCAGGGACGGTGATGACCGCTTCGGTGACTGGTTCGCCCAGGTAATCCTCTGCGGTTTTTTTCATTTTCAGCAGGACTTGCGCGGAGACTTCCGGCGCGGACATTTTTTTGCCGCGTACTTCTACCCAGGCGTCGCCATTATCAGCCTTGACGATGGCATAGGGCATCAGGTTGATGTCCTTCTGCACTTCTTTTTCTTCGAAGCGCCGTCCAATCAGACGCTTGACTGCATACAGGGTGTTTTTCGGGTTGGTCACAGCCTGACGCTTGGCGGCAGCACCCACCAGGATTTCGCCGTCTTCCGTGTAAGCCACGATAGAAGGTGTGGTACGTGCGCCTTCGGCGTTTTCAATCACCTTGGGGACGCCATTTTCCATAACGGCCACGCAGGAGTTGGTAGTGCCCAAGTCAATGCCAATGATTTTTCCCATGATTCGATTCCTTATTAAAACGTGAATGTTGTTGTGTTAGATAGGGTGGTTAGCGGCAATTTCAAGCATTATTCAGCTATTTTTGGCTTTGGCGACGGTGACCAGGGCCGGACGCACGACGCGATCATGCAACTGGTAGCCTTTCTGCAGCACGGCGACCACGGTATTGGATTCGCCATCGGCTTCCACCATGCTGATGGCCTGATGTTTGTGCGGGTCGAATTTTTCGCCTAGTGGATTGATCTCGGCGAGGTTGTATTTATCGAATGCGGCGCTGAGCTGTTTAAGCGTGAGTTCGACACCGCTTTTCAAGTTTTCGATGCTGGGGGCGTCACTCGTCAGTGCGGCCTCCAGGCTGTCTTTCACCGCCAGCAGTTCGGAAGCAAAGCCATCAACAGCATATTTATGCGCATTGGCGACATCATGTTGGGCTCGTTTGCGGATATTGTCGGCTTCGGCTTTGGCGCGTAGCCAGGCGTCATGGTGTTCCTGTGCCAGCAGCTCGGATTGCTTGAGCATTTCTTCCAGGCTGGGCATGATTTCGGAAGTATGTTCGTTATCGGTTTCGCCAGATTTTTGTTCTTGCTGAGTAGGGTTTTCCTGCTGCATGTTGTTCTGCTCCGTGTTTGACTGCAAGCGAGATTAGGGTGAAGCTGAAAATTTCAATAGCCCGAGAAATATTTTTGTTGATTATCGCGTGGCAGGCAGCGCACGGCTTTATACCACAGCTGAAAGCCGCTAGACTTGCAACAATATATTTGGAAAAGAGTGTCTGAAATGAGCACCCTATCGTTGCAAGGAAATTCTCGGACAGCCACGCTACCCGCTGCGCTCCCCATGCTGGACCTGGACAAGTTCAATGCGGCGGCGTTAGTGAATGAGCCCTTTGAGTACCTGATTTTGCCGGGCTTTTTGCGCCCGGAGATGCTTGCGGCTATTTCGCGTGATTTCCCCAATATCACCAAACCCGGCAGCTTTCCCGTTGAAACCTTACAGTTTGGAAAGGCGTTCCGCGAATTGCTGAACGAACTGGAGAGCGACACGTTCCGCCACGCCGTAGAGCAGAAATTTGGCCTGGATTTGACTGGTCGTCCGACCATCATCACCGTGCGTGGCCACACGGATGGAACCGATGGGCGTATCCACACCGACAGCCGTACCAAAATCATTACCATGCTGATTTATTTCAACGAGGACTGGCATGAGTCGGGTGGACGGTTGCGTCTGTTGCGTTCTGGTACGGACATGGAAGATTACGTGGCTGAAGTGGAGCCCAGCATCGGCACGCTGCTGGCCTTCCGCCGCAGCGATCATTCCTGGCATGGGCACAAGCCTTTTGTCGGTCCGCGCCGGGCGATCCAGTTGAATTGGGTGGTGGATGAGAAGGTCAAACGGCGCGAGCAGAAACGCCACGGCATTTCGGCATTCTTCAAAAACCTGTTCGGCGGCAAGGCTTCCGCCGGCTATTGAAGCGCATGGAAAATAAAACCTGCTGGGTACTCTCCAACGGGATTATCGGCATGGACAACCAGTCATTCGGCCTCGCCCATGCGCTGGGACTGAAAGTGATAAAAAAAACGGTGATGCCGACCGCGCCCTGGAAGTATCTGCCGCCGCAGCTATGGATCAAGCCGCTGCAATCTCTGGGAGCGGGCAGCGATCCCGTCGCCCCCCCCTGGCCCGACGTGGTGGTGGGAACCGGGCGCCTGACCGTCGCGCTTTCCATCGCCATCAAGCGCGCCAGCGGCGGGCGCACCTTCAATATCCGTATCCAGAACCCGCAGGTCGCATTGCGTCATTTCGACTGGGTCGTAGCACCATTACACGACCGCTGCAGCGGAGCAAATGTGATCGAGACGCTGGGTGCGGTCAACAGCGTGACTGCGGAACGTTTGCATCGGGCCGCGGAGCAGTTTGCGCCGCGATTAGACTGCCTGCCAAGACCATTGGTTGGTGTGCTGGTGGGTGGCACCAATCGCAGTGTGCGTATTGATACCACACTTGCGCACACGCTCGCGGACAAGCTCATACACGCTGCGACCACCCGTGGTGCCGGTATTGTAGTTACGCCCTCACGGCGTACCGCGCCAGAAGTCGTGGCAGTACTGCAGCAACGCCTGTCGGATGTCGCTTCGGTGATCTGGGATGGCACGGGTGATAACCCCTATCTGGGTTATCTGGCACTGGCAGATTACCTGGTGGTCACGGCGGATTCGGTCAATATGGCGTCAGAGGCGTGCTTTACCGGCAAGCCTGTGTTCATCGAAGGATTGACTGGTGCCGATAACAAGTTTGAACAATTTCACCGCGAATTGCAGGCACGTGGCTACACGCGGCCCTTCACCGGTGAATTAGCCGACTGGCATTACCCGCCACTGGATGAAACCAGTCGGGTAGCCAATTTACTCAAGCAACGCATGGGGTTGAACTAGATGGCGTTAAAAATTGAAACTTTCAGCAATGCCAAGGGCGGCAACAGCTTTTTCAAGGCATTAGGTCACCCGCTCAGCGTACCGCTTGCGGCAGCTTTACTCGACAGACTGGGCGGCCTGGGCAGCGTTGCTGTGTATGACCCACTAGGTATGGCAGAGAGTTTCTGTGAGTTTTATGCGCTGGCCGAACTGGATATTCGGGCAGTGTACGTGCAGCGTCTGGAAGATATTGGTAAAACCCGATTGGGCATGCGCGTGCAGCCCGTCGTAGAACTTCCGCAGAGCGACGCGCGGGCGTTACTGGTCACTGCATTCGACGCCGCTCGTCTGGTGGACCATATTCGCCATCTGCTGCCTGCCGGCATGGTGGTCATGAGCCTGGATGACATGCGCCTGCCCGATGCCATGCTCACCAATCGGCAGCGCTATCTCGACCCGCTCAATTTTGCCACCAATTTCGGTTTTTTGCGCGACGTGGCAGGCCAGCACACGCGTATTGTGACCTGCGATTACTGGTCCGGTCTGGGTGCTGCCAAGCCACCTGCTGTGTGGCTGCGCCTGTTTGACAGCAATGGCGGCGTGCTGGCCGAGTGGCAGGATACGATTCCCGCGCCCGGTGCCAGCCTGATTGTAGACAGCCGTGAGGTGCGCCGTCGCTTCAATCTCGGCGAATTCACCGGATCGCTGTTTATGCACGTGTTGGGCGTGGCCCGCCACGACGTGGTTAAGTATGCGCTGGATACCTTTGGCGACGATGAAACCGTGCTGTCCTGCACTCATGATGCCAACGCCTGGCCGTCCGATTTGTTTGCCGGGCTACCCGCACCGCGCGACAACGAGCGCGTGGTGATGTGGATACAAAACAGCCACCCGGTGGCTATACCGGCTGGCGCAGTGGGGCTCAATCTGATGGGTTCTGATGACATCCGCTATGTGGATCAGGCGATTCCGGCGTTTGCTTGCTACGCACTCGAGGTCGCGGCGTTATTTCCTGAAGCGCGCTGGCCGCAGCAGCTGGAAGTGCAGGCCGGGCGCTATTTCGTGCGGCCGCGCTACGAGGTGCATGTGAAAAATGGTCGCAGCCGCATTGCCCACGTCAATGTCGAACGCAACGATCTCGCTGTCGATCCGGGGATCCCCGCCACGGCAGCCTATCTGGGCAAAGGCTACATTCTGCCCGCACCGGTTTTGCCGGTGGCACTTTGGCACAGCGTAGTTCAGCCCACGCCGATGTCCACCGCGCAGCGTGATCTGCCGATAGCCGCGATTGTGTATGACGCTTCCGGGCTGGAAATCGCGCGTCATGATTTCGGTTGTCTGCAGCGTAGCGATAGCGTTGAGCTTGATATCAATGCCTTGTTGGCAGAGCAGGGTGCCAGCCTGCCCAGTGGTTCCGGTCACGTCGAGCTGGTTTATGATTTCAGCCACGGCGGCAGTGCCGATGGCTGGCTGCATAGCCTGTTCCGCTACACGCATTACAGTAGCGGCCACATCGCCGAAACCAGCTTCGGTGCGCATGTGTTCAACACCGTGCTTACCTACAAGAACGAGCCGCAATCCTACGCCAGCGCACCGCCGGGCCTGAGTACGCGGCTGTTTCTGCGTCTGGGCGATGCGCCTCAGGACACCCTATGCCATCTGATTTATCCGGCCTCCACGCCCTGGCATGCGCATTCCGATACCACGCTAAGCCTGTTCAATCGCCTGGGTGAGGAAATCGCCCAGCGCACAATCGCCATTCCATGCAGCGGTTCGCTGCACTGGCGCTATTCGGAAATGTTCGATGCGGATCATCGTCGGCAGGCAGGGCAGGGCGCCTACGTCATCATTCGCGACGTGACCTGTCGCCTGTTCGGATATCACGGCACATTGCACGGTGAGCAGGCATTTTGCCTGGATCACATGTTCGGATTTTGATTGCGATGACTGCCGATAATCATTTCTGTGACTTGACCGGGCATGCATCCAGCCAGCTCCAAACTTCCGTTTTTTATGAAATCAAGGATATGTCGCGCGGGGAAACCGTCACTTTCCTGTTTGCCGAAGACCCGGCCATTATTCTGCATAGCCTCAATTTGCAGTTGCGCAACAACCTGCGTTGGGAGGTGAGTGAAGAGCCCGGCCAACGCTGGCGTGCAGTGATTCATCGCGCCGAGGATGTGCCGCCAGTGGATGTGTTGGACATGCTCAAGCGCGACCACAAGCGGCTGGATGCAATGTTCTCGCAGGTCATTCACCTCACCGATAGCGGTCAACTGGAAATTGCCCATGCGCTGATGCGTGCCTTTAGCCATGGCCTGCGCAAGCATCTGCTGGTGGAGCATGACCTGCTGGCGCGTGCCATCCGTACCCCGCCCAATGCACAGGGCTTTGATCCAAGTGCCGCGATGGTGCAGGAGCATAACGAAATCCTGAATCAGTCGGCAATGATTGAAGCCGGCTTTGAAGAAGCTGACGCAAGCAATGCGAGTGTCGGACCATTGCTGGCGATTCTCGCAGGGTATCTGTCCAAGCACGAGCAACGCGAGGAAGCCACCTTATTCCCGGTATGGATAGGGGCGTTGAACAAAGCGCCGGAGCAGGCGCGAACGGCATTGTTCAATAAGGCAATAGAGACTTTGCGGGATTAATGATTTGCTACAGAATCGGATCTTTTACTGCAAAACCATGCCCGCGCAGCATGTTCAAATTCGGATTAAGGCACTTCTGAATAAACTCGCGCCGTGCCGGATTGCGCCGTGCGAGCTCACGCCACTGGTGGCCAGGATTCAGGCCGGCCAGTTCATAAACATCGGCTTGCGGCAGATAAAAGGTCGACACGAACTGGCGTATCAATAAATTAATCACCGGTGTCAGCAGTTTCTTGTGCAAGGTCGAGGTACGCATCAGGCTCTGCTCAAGTGCGCTGCGCGCGTGGGCAATGTGGCGCGCCTCATCAATCACGTGCAAAGTACACATCTGCCGGATTAACGGATCCACGTTTGTTTGGCCATGAGTGCGGATGTAACGATTGAGCTTGTCCGGTACCTCTTCGCCTATCGTCACCGCCAGCCAGAACAAGGTGGTATTGATCGGTGCATGACGGCCGAGAAAATCCGCAGTGCGTGGCCGGTTGCGCCAGACTCCAGGCAAGCGCAGCCCGCCTTTTTCCATCAATTTGAGAAACATCAGGCTGTGCCCGGATTCCTCGCGTATCTCATGCAGGTAATAAGCGAGTTCCTGTGCCGACTGGGTGTGTTTGAGATTGCGCGACAGGCGTTCAACAAAAATGGCCTCGAGCCACAAGCCGGCCTGGATAAACCCAGTGAACTCGTATTGCGACAGCCGAATCCGGGTGGCTTCCGGCAGTTCGTCATACTCGCGCGTGCCATGCAAGGAAATGGCCGCGGGCGGTAGCCAGTACGCTGTGGTATCCAGCGTCTCCCAATTCAGCTGCAGCAACGGGTCATGGTAGGGAGAGCTGTTGGTGGCGAGTTGTTCCAACAGGGAGAGTTCGGCATACGCCATGCAAAACGCCTTATTTTCAAACAATATTAATATTTACTAATCATACCATTTTTGTTGCAAAGAGGCAGTGCCTGGCGATAAACACCTTGCTGTTAGATGGCTTCTCCGGTATTCTTGCGCCCTTTCTGGGGTTGGACGAAAGCGTTACTTTCATTCCCAAAAATGACATTCCGGAGAGGTGGATGAGCGGTTTAAGTCGCACGCCTGGAAAGCGTGTTTAGGATAATATCCTAACGCGGGTTCGAATCCCGCCCTCTCCGCCAGAACACATCTTAGTTGTTGATTTTCATGTAAACCTTATAGAATAAGGCTCATATGAAAATCAAACTGTCACACCAGACTGTCACACCAGAGATGTCAGCTACTATCAAGCCTGCCGGCAAAGAGAAAAAGGAAAAAGCTGGCATGCATCATATTTTTGAACGCGACGGCATCTTTTATTTCAAAAAGAAGGTTCCTGTTGATCTGGTCAGAGCTGAGCTTTACAAACCGGTCATACAATTTTCGCTCGGCCGAAATACTACCCGACAGCAGGCTCGGGTGCTTGCGGCTCAACATGCGGCTCAATATGAAACAGAATTTTCTCAAAAGCGGAGCGAGCTATCTGGTTCTACGGATCCTGTTCCAAGAGCGCTTACAGATGAAGAAATTGAACGTCTTGCAAACGTCTGGGAACATTGGCGCCTGACTTCTTCAGACCATTTACGTGAAGATGCCTACAAAATAGATTCGACAGAGGCATTAAACGATTCGGGTAGCACTGCCCCCCAGGCGAGCAAACACATTGTGTTGCACATGCTCGAATACGCCAAGCGTGCGAATGCCGCCGGAGATGTAACACGTATTAGCGGCGCGCTTCTTCAAAATTTCCTTAAAGAAGAAGCTAAAGTTACACTCTCATCAGACAGTCGAACAATGAAGCGCCTGGCTCTCCGGTTGCTGGCGTCTGAAGTGCGGATCCTGGAAATCATCTTGAAACGATTCGACGGGGAACACATCCCTGCTGCTGAGTTACCTGAGCCTCCTTCGCCCTTAACATCGAGCAAAACCGACAGAAAGATTTGTACGATGTTGGATTTGTTCGAACTGTGGAAGACTGAGAACAGAAAGTCCCCGAGCCAGAAAACGATAGAGGCTTATCTACGGACGGTCAAAGACTTTTCCAACTTTTGCAACAAATCGGCCCCAGACATTCTTCGGACTGATGTGCTCCGATGGGTGCAACATGCAGCAACGCAATGGTCAAAGATTACAGTCGAAAATAAACTTATTCACCTGGTGGCACTTTTCAATGTCGGTTTACTGCATGCACGTGAGTTTGGCATTATTGAGAACCCGGCAAGAGGTGTAATGGCAGCAGGTAAAGTAAGCGAGCCCCGCGAAAGCTGGACTTCTGAAAACCTCAAGACTGTTATCAAAGCATTAATCGACTGGCACCCTAAAAGCCATGGCCCAGCGGCCCAGTGGATTCCTCTGTTGTGTTACACAACGGGATTAAGGCTTGAAGAGGCAGGTCAGCTGACGCTTGAAGACGTATTTCAGGAAGCTGGGCGGTGTTGTATCAGAGTGAAAGGCGTGATCAAGTTTCAACAAAACGCCGACGGCACTTGGCCGACTCAACACGTCAAAAATGAGTCGAGCCGGCGTCGTGTCCCGATTCACAATGACCTGATAGAAGCGGGACTTCTCAAGTACGTCAAACAACGGGCACTAGAAACCGGAAACGATCCTAAGGCAAGGTTATTTCCAATGCTTAAGCGGGATAGCAGAGGAATTCTCACCAGTCAGTTTTCTAAAGACTTCGGCAACTGGAAGCGGAAGAAGCTTGGCATTGCAAGTATGGGCCAGGTATTTCACTCTTTTCGTCATGGGTACAAGGATTTTTGCCGCATTGCAGGTTATGCAGGTGAAATTTCTGATGTTTTGATGGGTCATAGTGATGGGAGTGTTAGCCGTCATTACGGCGCTGTGGATTATCCTTTCGCACCCCTCATCAAAGCAGTTGATAGCTTGGTTTTTTCAGTTCCGGTGCCAATTATTATTGGCTAAAATTTTATTATTAGGTTCGATTGGTCTGCGGACATGGGGAGCCCCATCGATCACTACCCACGGCAGCAATTCGATTGCGGATGCGGCTTTACACCCATCGGTTCGAACGTAGATATCGAGCGCTTCACGTTCGATATACTCAACCCCTCCTCCGTCAGACGATCCATATGTGCATTCCAACGACAGGACATCTCCACAATCGTATGTAAGAATCAGCAGATAACCATAACCTTCAACAGTTCGCCCTTGCTCTTCCCAGAGAACGATGGCTGATTTTTGTGGAAGATGTATTGTTCTAATGATTTCAATTGGCATGATTGTCTCCGTATGGGGGTATTTCTGCCCAAGCAAGTTAGCCTATCTATTAGTTCCCGAATCTCACAGGCTTTGTCAGAGTGGACAGTTCGCGAAAAATCTCTACACCGTTATCGAAAAATGTATGTGGCTCCATTCGTGTTAAGCGGTATAGACGCATCACTTGCAAGACATCTTCAAAATATCCATCATCAATTCTACCGCTCAACAACTGCATGTTAGGACGCCAGCGCTGGCCGTTGTACATCCCCATGAGGAAATCAATAATGGGGTAGGTACCACCACCTTGATGTCGAAGGCAGATCGTTACAAGACGATGCAGAGCCTCGATTTGCGCGTTAGGGTTGTTGATACTTTGATGCGATGTAGAACTAGTAGTCATGGTGAAGTCTCCAAAGAAAAATCAGCACCGAAAAATTCGTGCTGCACTGTATAGCTACAAAATGTGCGAACGGAGATAAAAAATGACCGTTGAATAAATAAGGCGATAGGCCTTCGAAACCATTAGGGGAAATAATTTCACTATGGAATGTCGGTTAAACTTTTCGGCCTGCCGCATTGCCTCCAATCCTTGAAGGCAGTACATTTCAACTTCAGCATGAGAGAGACTGCCGTGCCTCAAACCAAAAACAAGAACAAAACCCTCGTTTTGCGCACTTCCACCGAAATCAAAGGCCTACTGCGTCAGATGGCTAGACCCAAACATCACTCGCTTGCCTCGATGGTCGAGGGGCCACTGTTCGAGTATGTGAGCCGCGGCAATCGGACCAGCTCATCAAGAAACATCCAGGTCGCTGACTTATGAGATTAATCCACAATATCGGCACCGATCGGGTCATCGATCTACTCCGTCCCCACCTCAAGTGGGGAAATCAGCTCGACGTTGTAACTTCCAGGTTTTCCCTTTTCGCTTTTGCCGAGATGCTGGAAGCGCTATACGGGCTGGAAAAAGTGCATCTACTGTTTCCGATGGAAGGGGCTGAGTTGTCATTCTTGGGTGGGGATGCCGATCGTGCTGCCCGCAACCGCCTGCAAGCGCGTTGGCTGGCGCGACGCTGTATTGCCTGGGTGAACGACAAGGTGGAATTGCGCCGGACTAATGGCAGCGTGCCTCAAGGGGCGGTGGTGATGCGCAATGCACAAGCGCATACAGAGCATGTCATTCTGGGTTCTTTCGACTTTAGCACTGATGGCCTAGGCTTGACGCCTGGAAATCCGCTCAGTCTGATCCAGGTATCCGAGTCGGCGGATGAGGCGGAAAAACTCAGCCAGTGGTTCGATATGCAATGGGGAGTTCTGCCCGCTCAACCCGAAGCACAGGCTGCCTTTGTCGATGCCTTGCAATCCCTGGCTACTCACCATGATCCCTATACCCTTTACACACTCATTCTGCACCATGTATTCCGTGACAGCGGCGACGAAATGGACGAGGAGCGCATCGTCAAGTCTGCAACGGGCATCCGCAATACCGTGGTCTGGAAAAAGCTGTTCAAGTTTCAGCGTGACGGCGTCGTCGGTGCTATCGACAAGTTGAACCGCTTTGGCGGTTGCATCATTGCCGACAGCGTAGGTTTGGGCAAAACCTTCGAAGCGCTGGCGATTATTAAATACCATGAGCTGCGCAATGACCGCGTACTTGTTCTGGCGCCCAAGCGTCTGCGGGACAACTGGACGCTCTACAAGACTAACGACAAGCGTAATGTATTAGCCGCGGATCGCCTTAACTACGACGTACTGAACCATACCGATCTCTCGCGCGATGGCGGCTCTTCCGGCGATATCGACCTATCCCACGTAAATTGGGGCAACTACGACTTGGTGGTGATCGACGAATCGCACAATTTCCGCAACAAGACAACGCACAAGGGGAAAGAGTCCCGCTACGATCGGCTGATGCGCAGAATCATCAAGGAGGGCGTCAAAACCCGCGTGCTCATGTTGTCAGCTACCCCGGTCAACAACCGACTTGCAGACCTTCGTAACCAGATTGCCTTCGTCACCGAAGGGGATGACACCGCGCTGTTGGAACACGGCATTGCCAGCATCGAAGCGACCACACGCAAGGCTCAAGCCCAGTTTAATCGTTGGCTGGATCTGGGTGAGCAGGACAAGACACCAACCAAGCTCGTCGAAATGCTCGGTTTTGACTATTTCACCCTGCTAGACCACCTCACCATTGCTCGCTCGCGCAGGCATGTCGAGAAATACTACGGCACAAGCGAAACAGGTCGTTTCCCGGATCGCCTTCCGCCGATTAACATCAAGGCTGACGTCGATCTGGCTGGCGAATTTAGCGCTATCCGAGACATCAATCAGGAAATTCGGCGGCTCAATCTGGCCAGCTATGCCCCTCTGCGCTATATTCTGCCCCATAAGCAGGCTGCCTACGATGCAAAATACAGCACTCAGATACGCGGCGGCGAAAGTTTCTTCCGCCAGGCTGATCGCGAAGAGAGCCTGATACATCTGCTGCGTGTCAACGTACTCAAGCGCATGGAAAGCGCGGTTTCCTCGTTTGCGCTGACTGTCCAGAGGCAACTGAAGGACGTGGAAGCTACTCTGGCTCACATTGAAGCGCACGTCGAAGGTATTGAGGAAATCGACATCGCCGATGTTGATATTGAGGATCCTGCCTTTGAGACCCTGCTGGTAGGTCGCAAGGTCAAGGTGCTACTGGGTGACGTCGACCTTATCCGTTGGAAACAAGACCTCGTCGAAGACCGTAATCGTTTGGATACTCTGCTGGCGGCAGCCAAACAGGTTGATACCACCCGCGACGCGAAACTCGCCGCGCTGCGTAACATCATCGAAAAAAAATGTCGTAACCCGATCAATTCAGGCAACCGCAAGATTATCGTTTTTACCGCCTTTGCAGACACTGCCCAGTACCTCTATGCGCAGTTGGCTCCCTGGGCCAAGAGCGCATTGGGTATTGAATCCGCTCTAGTGACAGGCAGTGCCGGCATCAAGACCACACTCTCCGGTCTACGAAAAAATATGGGCAGTGTTTTATCTGCATTTGCGCCTCGCGCCAAAGAGCGCCCCGCTGAGCTTGCAGAAGAAGGTGAACTGGATCTGCTCATCGCCACCGACTGCATCTCTGAGGGTCAGAACCTGCAAGACTGTGACTGGTTGATCAACTACGACATCCATTGGAACCCAGTCCGCATCATCCAGCGTTTCGGCAGAATCGATCGTATCGGCTCGCCTAACCAGAGCATCCAGCTCGTTAACTTCTGGCCCAACATGGAGCTGGAGGAGTACATCAACCTCGAACAGCGGGTGAGTGGCCGCATGGTACTGCTGGATATTTCCGCTACCGGTGAAGAAAATCTCATCGAACAGCAATCTGGCAACCCGATGAACGATCTGGAATACCGTCGCAAGCAACTACTCAAGTTACAAGACACAGTCATTGATCTGGAAGATCTGTCCTCAGGCGTATCCATCACTGATCTAACGCTCACCGATTTCCGTATCGACCTTGCGCAATATCTCAAAGCGCATCCCGGCAAGCTAGAAAGTATGCCTTTGGGAACGTATGCAGTTACAACCAGCATCGATGCAGACATCTCGCCTGGAATCATCTTTTGCTTACGTGCGGAAGGCGCCGCTGCTCTCAAAGCTGCAGAACCGGGCTATCCGTTGGCACCGCATTACCTCGTTCATGCTGGCGAAGACGGCACAGTACTTTTGCCATACACCCAGGCGAAACGCATTCTTGACCACATTAAGCGCCTGGCCTTGGGACGAGATCTGCCCAATGTTGCCGCAGCCCATCGTTTTGACCAAGCCACTAAGCATGGTGAAGACATGCGTCACGCGCAAAAACTGCTCGCTGCCGCCGTGGCTTCGGTGGTCGGTAAGAATGAAGAGCGCGCCCTCGCCAGTCTGTTCACGACGGGTGGGACCCATGCAATGAAGGGAGAGTTCGCGGGCAGTAATGACTTTGAAGTGGTGGCGTACCTGGTCATATTGGGCGAGGACGGTGCATGACGGTGCAGGATCTCATTGCCGCGCTGGAACTCCCTGGCAGTTGCCGAGTAGATCAACGTGTACCCAAGAAAATGCTGGTTGAAAACGGTGCGCCTACTGCCAGCGACAAGCGCCAGATCAATGATGGAATTGAGGAAATTCAATGGCTGGCGGCACTCAAACCCAACACCATTGGTGTGCCAGAATATCGGGATGAGGTGCGCGAGTACCTGGAAATCGCCATATTAAGTGTCACGCTAAGGGGCAACGCGAAGGCCGTAAGATTGACCGAACTGCTGCATCGCGCAGTGCCTTATCCGATGGTTCTGCTGTTGAACTCGGAGCAGGACCTGATGCTTTCATTGGCACACAAACGCTGGGCGCAAAACGAAGCGGGTAAAGTGGTGCTGGACGGAGGCGTGGTTGAAGTCGTACTTCCAAGTAACTCACCATCCTCTGCGCTTGATCTTGCTTTCATGCAAGCGATGGCACTGGGACGTCAACCACAAGCGACGCTCCACGCGCTTTATCAGGGATGGGGGGATAGTGTGCAGGCGCTGCTGGCTGCAAGACTAACGGGCAATTTCAAAGGCGCAGATACCCCACAACAAGCCACCAAACGCCGTGACGCACTGATTCGCTGCGCTGAGCTGGATGCCCAGATTGCCAGCTTGCGGCTTGCCGCCAGCAAAGAAAAGCAGATAGCTCGCCAAGTCACTATCAACCTAGAAATCAAGGCACTAAATTCAGAACGTCTGCAGGCCGCAGCAAATCTTTAAGGGGTAAATGTGAAAGCAACAGAAGCAAACCTGCTTAAGTTTCTTAAGAAGTCGCCACAGTTCGTGATTCCGATCTACCAGCGCAACTATTCTTGGATCGCTGAGGAATGTCGTCAACTATGGACTGACCTGATGCGTGCTGGACGAGATGATAAAGTCAATGCGCATTTTATTGGATCCATTGTGTACGTTGAGCGCGCGCTTTCCTCAGTTACTAGTCAAGAAGCGCTGCTGGTTATTGACGGGCAGCAACGCCTTACCACCACCACCTTGCTGATCGCGGCATTAGCCAAGTACTTTGAAACCCAGGACATCCCTGAGCTGCTGGATACCTTTTCGGCTAAAAAGCTGCGTAATTACTATTTGCTCAATCCCGATGAAGAGGGCGAGCGTCATTTTAAGCTGCTACTGTCGGAAACTGACAAAGAGACCTTACTGGCTATCCTGCAAGGCTTACCCATGCCAACCGAGAGGAGCACGCGGATAACTGGTAACTTTGAGCTATTCCAGGAGTTGATTAGTCAGCATCAAAACGAATTGGAAGCCATCTGCAAAGGCATCGCCAAGCTGGTGATCGTAGATGTTTCCCTTGACCGCGCACACGACAACCCTCAGCTTATATTTGAGAGCATGAATTCAACGGGGCGTGAGCTTAGTCAGGCCGATTTGATTCGTAATTTCATCCTCATGGGCTTGGAGCCAAAGCTGCAAACGGAGTTGTATAAGACCTATTGGCGGCCCATGGAAAAGGGTTTTGGTCAGGCGGCCTATGCTGTGCACTTTGACGCCTTCATGCGACATTACCTCACCACCAAGACTGGGGATATTCCGAATGTGCGCGAGGTTTACACCACATTCAAAACCTACGCCCGAAATCTGAAAGGCGATACCCGTGATTTGGTGGCCGACATACACGCCTACGCCGCGTACTACTGCGCTATGGCACTGGGCACTGAACAAGAACCGGCCTTGAAGCATGCGTTTCATGACCTGCGCGAGTTGAAGGTCGATGTGGCATATCCGTTCTTGTTGGATGTTTATCACGACTACCAGCAACAGCGTCTGACGGCTGGTGAACTTTTACAGATCGTACGATGGGTAGAAAGCTATGTGTTCCGCCGCGCGATTTGTGCTATCCCGACCAACTCATTGAACAAGACGTTTGCGGGAATGAGCCGCATGCTTAAGAAAGATCGCTATATCGAGAGTGTACAAGCTGCCTTTTTGCTGCTTCCGTCCTACCGCCGTTTCCCGGGCGACAGCGAATTCCAGCGCGAGTTGGTCGTGCGTGACCTCTATAACTTCCGTAGCCGCAGTTATTGGCTGCGCCGCTTGGAGAACTATGGTCGCAAGGAACGTGTGATGGTTGAAAACTACACCATTGAACACATCCTGCCGCAGAACGTGACATTATCCAAAGAGTGGCAAGCAGAGCTAGGAACAGACTGGCAGCGCATCCAGCAAACGTGGTTGCACACCTTGGGCAACCTCACGCTGACCGGATACAACAGCGAATACAGTGATCGCCCATTTGATTTCAAACGTACCAAAGCTACAGACAGAAACGGAGATGCTGCAGGATTTGTAGCGAGCCCACTGAAGCTCAATACCTGGAGCTTTGAGTTGGAAGTGATTAACAATCAAACTGGCGAGAAAGAGAAAAAATCATTTTCGTTGGTAAATGTTCCCCAATGGAATGAAGACACCATCAAGGCGCGTGCTAACCGTCTAGCCGTAGAGGCTGCAAAAGTCTGGATCTCACCACAGTTAGCTCCTGATGTGCTTGATGCTTACTGCCCCAATGTCGCAAAACAAGGTCAGCAGTATAGTATTGCAGATCATCCTCACCTTGTGGGTTCCATGCGAACCTTGTTTCAGGCATTTCGACAGGCTGTTTTGGCGCTGGACCCTTGCGTTGGGGAAGAGTTTCTTAAACTCTACGTCGCCTATAAGGCTGAGACCAATTTTGTAGATGTAGTGCCTCAAGCCAAGCGGCTTTTGCTTATTTTGAATATGACGATAGAGGATATAGAAGATCCCAGAAGCTTGTGTCGTGATATTTCCAATATCGGTCGCTGGGGTAATGGCGATGTTGAAATAGGGCTCTCATCAATAGATGAGCTGCCCTATGTCATGGGCCTTGTCCGTCAATCTTTTGATCAACAGATGGGCAATGTGGCTGACGCCTGAATATCCATAAAACAGAGAAAAAAGTGAATAACCCATGCAAAAAATAGAAGCAAACTCCCCTGAAGCGCAATCAACTGACTTGATTGCCGACAACATCGCCAAGTTAAAAGCCCTGTTCCCTGAACTACTCACTGAAGGTGCCAGCGGCGCGGAAGTGAATGTGGACGTTTTGAAGCAATTGATGGGCAAAGTAGCCACTGATGCTGACGAAAAATACGGTCTGAACTGGCATGGAAAGCGCCGTGCACGACAATTGGCGCTTACCCCCAGCACCGGCACCCTGCGCCCCTGCGTGGAAGACAGCGTGGATTGGGACACTACACAGAATCTGATGATCGAAGGTGACAATCTGGAAGTTTTGAAGCTGCTACAGAAAAGCTATGCCGGTAAGGTCAAGCTGATTTACATCGACCCGCCCTATAACACCGGCAAGGACTTCGTTTACCCGGACAACTTCCAGGACAACATCAAGAACTACTTGGAATTGACTGGACAGGTGGAAGGTGGCATGAAGATCAGCAGCAATACCGAAGCTAGCGGACGCTTCCACACCGACTGGCTGAACATGATGTATCCGAGATTGAAGCTGGCTAGAAACCTCATGTCTCCGCTTGGTGCTATCTTTGTCTCGATTGATGACAAGGAACTGGCGAACCTGAAGGCCATATGCGATGACATATTTGGTCTGGAATGTTATGCGGGATGTGTAGCGCGGGTAACAGGTACACCAACTGGTGGTGGCTTTCGCGCACTGGTGAATGAAACAGATAACATACTGATCTATCTGAAACAACCGGATGTTGAGATAAGCGGTGTTGGCTTTACGGAAGACGATGAGGCTATTTATGACAAGGAAGATGCAAATGGGAAATATCTCACTCGTTCACTGCGGCGTACTGGCGGAGAAGATCGGCGGGAAGATCGACCCAGCATGTACTACCCACTAACTGCACCCGATGGGAAAATAATATTTCCAATCGCTCCTGCTGGTTATGAAAGTCGGTGGATCTGCGGAAAGGAACGCTACGACGAAATGTTGGTTGAGGGCCTCATCGAGTGGAAACAGGTAAAGAAAGACGGAGAGACAATCTGGCAGGTATATCAGAAGTTTTATCTTGAGGGGCGCTTGAAACAGCCATCCAACCTTTGGACAGAACTTGAGGGAAACAAGAAAGCTACCAGGGACTTGAAAGCACTTTTTGATGGAGACAAGGTTTTCAGTTATCCCAAACCAGTAGGCTTAATACGGCATATTCTTGAAATGGCAGCGAGTGACAAGTCATCGATTATTCTGGATTTCTTCGCAGGCTCCGGTACTACCGCACATGCGGTGATAGCACAAAACGCCGATGATGGCGGGCACCGTCGCTGTGTGCTAGTGCAACTCCCCGAGCCCCTAGACCCAGCAAACAAAGATCAGAAGACTGCCGCCGATTTCTGCGACAAGTTAGGTAAGCCTCGCACCATTGCCGAGCTGACCAAGGAGCGCATGCGACGCGCTGTTAAAAAGATCATGACTGACAATCCCATGTTTGCTGGCGACAGCGGCTTCCGCGTGTTCAAACTCGACCACTCCAATATTCGCGCCTGGAACCCTGATCGCGATGATCTTGCAAAAACTCTGCTCGATCATGAAGAACATCTCCTGCATGGTCGCACTGAGGCAGACATCCTCTATGAGCTGCTGCTCAAGCTCGGCCTCGACCTGTGCGTGCCGATAGAAAAGCGCGCGATTGCCGGCAAGGACGTACACGCCATCGGCGGTGGTGTCCTGCTTGCTTGTTTGGCTGAGAAAGTCACTACTGAGGACATTGAGCCACTAGCGCAAGGCATTATAGCTTGGCACAAAGGACTTGCTCCCGCGGGTGACACCACTTGCGTATTCCGCGACAGCGCTTTTGCTGATGACGTGGCTAAGACCAATCTTTCTGCGATTCTGGCACAGTCTGGTATCGAGAACGTGCGGAGCTTATAAGCATGAAACTGCACTTTGAACCTAATCTCGATTACCAGCTACAGGCTATCGAAGCTGTTTGCGATTTGTTTCGCGGGCAAGAAATATGCCGCACTGAATTTACAGTGACAATGAAAGCACCTGTTGCCATAGAAGATGACCTGTTCCCCGGAAGCGTACCGCAGCAGTTGGCCCTCGGCGTAACCGAGTCTGATCTAGGTGTTGGTAACCGCTTGACCCTATTGGACGACGAACTGCTCAAGAACCTAGCCGATATTCAGCTGCGTAATGGTTTGACGCCTTCCAGTTCGCTGGCTTCCGGTGACTTTACTGTGGAGATGGAGACTGGCACTGGTAAGACCTACGTTTACTTGCGCAGTATTTTTGAGCTGAACAAACGCTACGGCTTTACCAAGTTTGTCATTGTCGTGCCCTCGGTTGCAATCAAGGAAGGCGTCTATAAGTCATTGCAGATCACAGAGGAGCACTTCAAGGGCTTGTATGCCGGCGTGCCTGTTGATTACTTTCTCTACAATTCAGACAAACTCGGCCAAGTACGCAACTTTGCTACCAGCGCCAACATACAGATCATGGTAGTGACCGTAGGCGCCATCAACAAGAAGGATGTCAATAATCTCTACAAAGACAGCGAGAAGACGGGTGGTGAGAAGCCTATCGACCTGATTAAGGCAACTTGCCCTATCGTTATTGTGGATGAGCCGCAAAGTGTAGATGGCGGTCTTACTGGTGCGGGTAAAACAGCACTCAGTGCCATGAACCCGTTGTGTACTCTACGCTACTCAGCGACGCATGCAGACAAGCACCACATGGTTTATCGCCTGGATGCCGTGGATGCTTACGAACGCAAACTAGTAAAGCAAATCGAAGTCGCATCTGCCACAGTGGTAGATGCGCACAACAAGCCCTTTGTTCGTCTGGTGTCCGTCAGCAATAGGCGCGGTACGATTACCGCTAAAATCGAGCTGGACGTATCCACTACCAATGGCGTCAAGCGATTGGAAACAACGGTGTGTGACGGCGACGATCTGGAGCAGACCGCCAGGCGAGAGATATACGCCGATTTCCGTATTGGCGAGATCAACACGGCCAATGGTGAGGAGTTTCTGGAACTGCGCTATCCCGGTGGCGAGGTGTTCTTGCGGGTAGGTCAGGCACATGGTGATGTAGACGCACTAGCTGTGCAGCGGGAAAAGATACGTCGCACCATCAAGGAACACTTGGACAAGGAAAAACGTCTGCGCCCCTTGGGTATCAAAGTGCTGTCGCTATTCTTTATCGATGCGGTGGACCGATATCGACAGTACGATGCTGATGGCAACGCGGTGAAGGGCGACTACGCCCGCATCTTTGAAGAGGAATACAAGCGAGCAGCCAAACTGCCCGCCTATCAAAGCTTGTTCGAGGAAGTGGATTTGGCGTGTGCTGCAGAGGAAGTTCATAACGGCTACTTCTCAATAGATAAAAAAGGTGGCTGGTCAGATACCGCAGAAAATAATGCCGGTAACCGCGACAACGCTGAGCGAGCCTACAACCTGATCATGAAGGAGAAGGAAAAACTACTCGGCTTTGAAACCTCGCTCAAATTCATTTTCTCTCATTCGGCGCTGAAGGAAGGCTGGGATAACCCCAATGTGTTCCAGATTTGTGCCTTGCGTGAAATGGGAACAGAGCGCGAGCGCCGTCAGACCATTGGTCGCGGGTTGCGCTTATGCGTGAAGGCCGAAGGGAATGATTTTGTTCGGGTTCGCGGTTTTGAAGTCAATACACTCACTGTTATCGCGACCGAGAACTATGAACAGTTCGCCGAAAATTTGCAGAAAGAAATCGAGGCTGATACAGGTATTCGTTTTGGCATTGTAGAGCTCCATCAGTTCGCCGCCATTGCGGTGACGGGAGCAAATGGGCAGGCTGCGCCGCTGGGCGTGGATCAGTCGAAAGCCCTATGGGAACACCTCAAAGCGGTTGGACACATCGACTCCAAGGGTAAGGTGCAGGATTCGCTGAAGCAGGCTTTGAAAGACGGAACACTGGCGTTGCCGGTTGAATTTGAACTACAGCGAGGGCAGATCACAGATGTGTTGCGCAAGGTGTCCGGTCGCCTGGAAATCAAGAATGCGGATGAGCGTAAGCAGGTGCCCACGCGTCAGGCAGTGCTGCAAAGTGCAGAATTCAAGGCGCTCTGGGATCGCATCAAGCATCAGACAACTTATCGCGTGGAGTTCGACAACGAGAAGCTGTTGGCGGACTCCATTGACGCGTTACAAAAGGCCCCGACGATTGCCAAGGCGCGCCTGCAATGGCGTAAGGCGGACATTGCCATCGGCAAGGCCGGTGTCGAAGCAACCGAAAAGGTAGGCGCGGCGACTGTCGTATTGGATGAAACGGACATCGAACTACCTGATCTGCTCACTGATCTGCAGGATCGTACTCAACTGACTCGGCGCTCCATTGCACGCATTTTGACTGACAGCGGACGGTTGGATGATTTCACGCGTAACCCGCAACAGTTCATTGAACTGGCCAGCGAAACTATCAACCGCTGCAAACGCATGGCTCTCGTCGTTGGCATCAAGTACCAGCGTCTAGGCGACGAGCAATACTACGCGCAGTCGTTGTTCGAGCAGGAAGAGCTGACTGGTTATCTGAAAAACATGCTTATGGACACGACCAAGTCTGTTTATGAGCATGTGGTGTATGACTCGAATACCGAGCGCGACTTTGCCGATGCTCTGGAAAAGAATAACGCTATCAAGGTGTACGCAAAGTTACCCGGCTGGTTCAAAGTGCCCACCCCGTTAGGTACATACAATCCCGACTGGGCAGTGCTGGTCGAACAGGATGGAGAAGAGCGCTTGTATTTCGTGGTCGAAACGAAAAGCAGTCTTTTCACAGACGATCTACGTGACAAGGAAAGCGCCAAGATCAAATGTGGCGGGGCACATTTCGAGGCACTAGCGGTCGGCGAGAACCCCGCGCATTATGAAGTGGCACGTTCAGTCGATGACTTGCTTACGAAAGCTCAGGCAATGTTTCCTGTCCGGTAGACCTTATTTGGTGTATTGCAGTCCAGCGATTGGTGTGTTCTTTCCGTGTTGTAGAAAATAAAACATTCCATCAGACAAGCAAAAGCCTGGCATCGTGCGTAGGCCTATGCACAAGCCCGTGAGATAACATCCGGCAACTGGCCCGTGGATGTAATCATCAGACGATCCCGGGCGCGCGTAACGGCGACGTATGCCACTTGTTCGGCATCGTCCGCGTTTTCGGATTTTTTGCGAGTGCCGAGGCTTATCAACACAGTCTCCCATTCCAGACCTTTAGCCTCGTGTATTGTCATCACCGAGGTTTGCAGCCCACCGAGCCGTAGTGCAGCGGTAATTCGCGCTACTTCCGCATTTGTCCGCGCGAGGACCGCAGCATCCGGCCCTGCAGTGCATGCCCAGGCTACGATGTGCCCGAGTTCGTCATCCACCTGCCGGTACGCATCTATTCGTACTTCTCCTCCCTCGCGTACCGCCACAGCGGGTGAGAACGCTGCAGCTATACGGTTGCCGAACTCTACAATTGCCGTCCTCGACCGCCGATTTACGGGCAGTTCTAGGACTCCCGCGCCAAACATGTCCTTTTGGGGGGACGTCATGCGCAGCGCCGCCAGCTTCAGCCCGGCCTTCGCTGCGCCGCGCCAAGCGTAGATTGTCTGACGCTCATCGCCGACGGCGTGTACTGTCCTGCCCCACGCGTGCACCCAACGCCACTGCTCATCAGTCAAGTCTTGGGCCTCGTCTACGAGCAAGTGGTACTCGGGTTTGCCCAGCACAGCGGCTTTTTGCACCGCCTCGTCGTACCCCCCGGCATTTTGCCCCGCTCTGTGGAGCCATAGCCCAGACAAGCGGTGCATCGTACCGCATAGAACGTCCTTAAGCCCCATGCGGTCGAGCTCAACGCGTAGTTTCTCAGCTGATTTGCGTGTGAACGCGACCGCCACGACTTTGTTCTGCGGCACACCATGATTGACCAGATACTGGGCGCGTCGGGTGAGCACGTAGGTCTTTCCTGATCCGGCGGCAGCGAATACCGCATGGTTTTGGTCGATAGGCGCTTCAATCGCTTGTTTTTGCGCGAGTTCCCCGATTCGTGCGGCTTCCGCCGGGGGAATTGGGGGGCGGGAGCCCCCCCTTGTACAGATAGGAATATCTGTAACCGCCGGGCCAGATGGCAAAGCGAGAATCGCCTCCGCAGCCTCTGCGGACAAGATTTCCCGGTTCCATGGGTTTGTTTCGTGACTTTCGATCAGGACGCCGTTTTCGTACAACTCGATCCCGACCCTTTTCCGCGCCGGTTCGCTGTACCGGTTTGTCCGATGCTTGTTCATCGCCCGGAGCCCAAGCGCTGGCTCGCCCTGCCGCGTGATCGCCAGCCCCCCGAGCCGCCTGATTATCTCGGCCAGCCCCGCACCCTTCGGCTGTTGTGCGATTGATGCCAGCCCAGCGAGCCGCACCGGCGGCAAATTTTCCGCAGAATTGAGTTTGATGGACCGCAACTGATCCCAGCCCCCCATTAGCCCTTCCGGAAGCCCAAAAAATTGCACACTGTGCAGCCCATATGTCTGCCGATGCTCTGCAACTGCGCGCGCAGCCGCTGATTCACTTCCACGCCGGGCGGCTTTCTCCAGCGCCTTGCGCTCGGTCTTACTGAGCGCTTTCTGGCCTTTTACAAATTCTGTCACATCGACCCCGCTGTGCTTCACGATGTATTTGGCGACATAGGCTGCCAGACTCGCAGAGCCGCTGCCCGTCGCGCCAACGTCAATCTGCACTTGCGCCCCCAGCCGGTGGTTCCTGGTGTTTAGGCCCTTATCGTAGCTCACCAGGTCCACGTAATGCCACGTTGAGAAGCGGAGCTTGTTTTTACTTTGACGGGCGTGGCTCTCGCGTATCCGTAAGCCTCCCGGAAACTGTGTAAGCAGCCCGCGGCATATCTGCTTGAAATCCGCATTGTCGCGATACAGCAGCAGCACATGCCAGTGCGGGGTCCCGTCGCCATTCGGTTCTTCGGCGCGCACGCCGGTTACGCGGATGTCGTGTTTGGCGAGATTGGCGCGCAGTCGCTTCCATCCCTCTGCGATTTCTGCATGCGCCACCCGCGCATCCATGCCATTCCACGCCCGCGCGCCAAATTCTGGGTTGCTGTGCCATTGTCCCGGCAGCGTCAATGTGAGCATTGCCCAGCGCAGGCCCGCCGCCGTGGCCAGGTCTTGCATCGCGCGCAATACCGAATACATCTTCGCTGCGCGCTGTTCCGGCGTTTTCATTACATCCTTGATCGGCTTCGTTTCGCCTGTGTCCCGGTTCAGTAGTACCGCGGACTCAAGCCAAGCGGCTGTGGCTGCCTGCGTATACGCGTACCAGTCTGCGGCCGTCTGGCCCGCGTATGCGCGTTCATTTTTGTGCTTGCCGATGAGCCGTAGCTGCTTTTCGGCTTGTTCTTGCGCAATGCGCACTTTCTGGGTGATCTGCCGCCGCCACCAACGCGGGTCGGCGGCGCGCAGGTATGCTGCGCGTGGCGTTTTGCCGGTCGGGATTATTTGCGGGAAGTACTTCGATTTCGGCCAGCCGTCTGGATCCGGGCCCGCGCGCGCACAGGCTACTGCCAGCTCGGCGGAATGTCGGGCAACATCTGGCGCAGACCATGCGAGAGCGCCGTCCAGCGTTGGAATTGATTCAGGGGGCTGCCCTGGCAGCGTGACTTTACAGGCACCGCCAAGCGGTGCGATGGTTGCGCCACGCGATTCCAGCGAGGCGAGAAGTACCGAGGGTAGTAATGATGAAGTAGTATGCACGCAACGTATAGCCACGTTGTGTGCAGACTGTGCGTTTTATAAACATCAAAGATATTGATGAATTTAGCAATAAACATAAGTAAAAATTTATATATGATGCATGGTGACTATACTTAACATCTTCGTTATTACCTTGATGGGTAGTATGCACACCGGAGATGAAAAAGGGCCTTCGTGGCCCTTTTTCGCTTTTAGCTTGACCGGGGGACTGTCCCAGACCCCCGAACCCCAAGGACAGCGGATGCTTCGCAACCGCAACCTACAAACATGTAGACCAAACTAGAGTTGATGCAAGAAACCAGCCCGGGTGGGCAGGGCCCGTGCCAGGGCGGCTCTCGCGCCAGCGCCCTAACACGCGCTGTCACTCCCCCCGCTTCTTCCTGACACGTTACCAGCTTTTTCACCCCGGCTGGACGCCTCCAAACTTCCACGGAACCACCGCCGTGCCAAGTTCCCGCCTAAATCTCTTTCCGGCCCCGCCATGCCCTCGGTGAGCGGGGAGCAGGAAAGCGATAAGCCAGGCGGGGATAAGCCCCGTCTCTTGCCGTTTCTTTAACCCAAAAACATCCCCCTCCCGTCCCCCTTCAGGGGAGGCGAGCAATGAGCAGATTTTTCAACCACCTGCTTTTTGAAAGGACCGCTATGAACCACTTAAACAACATCGAACTGCTTTCCGTGATCCTTGGCACCAAACGCGAGGCCGAAAAGGCCCTCAGAGCCGCGCATGGAAGCTTGTTCAACCTCATACACGGACGCGTCGGTAAACCCCCTCAAACCGGCCTGTTTGCCGGTGAAGGAACCACTTCCTATCGCGCCTCCGCCATGCAGAAGATCGAAGCGGCCCGAGAGTTAGTGACTAGGGCGGCGCTGGAAGATATGGGAGTCCGGGACGCCTTGACGAGTCCGGACGCGGTGCGGACTTTCCTGAACTGCCGGCTCGCTGGGTTGGAGTTCGAAGTCTTTGTGGTGATTTTCCTTGACGCACAAAACCGGGTCATCGAAGCGGAGGAAATGTTTCGGGGTACCTTGACACAAACCAGCGTGTACCCCCGGGAGGTTGTCAAGCGCGCCCTGTACCACAACGCCGCAGCCGTGATCTTGGCACATAACCATCCCTCGGGAGAACCGACCCCAAGCAGGGCCGACGAGATGCTGACCGGTACGCTTAAGAGCGCCTTGAGCATGGTAGACGTCAGTGTCCTGGATCATTTCATCATTGCGGGCAATCGGACGCTGAGCTTTATGGAACGCGGATTGATTTAGATTGCCCGGCAGGGAACGCCAGGCAGCGGAAGCTGTTTGGGTGGAGCTTGCCAAGGCTCAATTGCGCCTGAAAGCTTTGCCGAAGCTTGAAAACGATGAAGACCGGCTGCGCATGGAACTTGAGCACGAGCTGCGGGCACGGACAGAGGCGGAAAAGTTTGCAGCGGTTGCGCAGGCGAAAATACGCTCGGCCCAGGCACGGGCCGAGCGGGTCGAGAAGCTGGAACAAATGGCCAGAGTCGGGGCCTAGAATCGACTAAGGACGGCGTGCTGGTGGATGTGGCAGAGACACCCCCGGGAGGCTATGGGGTGTGGCAAGGATGGGGGCGGAGGCAGCCAAGGTGCAATGTGAGACGGGCAAGGCGAGCGATAGCTATACCCGTCATGACCTTTTGGATTCCACATTTATGACCGCGCTTCGGACGTTTGCCATACACATGTTCGTTTCGCTTGGCTTGTTGCTCGCCTTCTGTCTTGCGCTGCCGCGTACAGCGGCGGCACTTGCTCTCATTCTTCAGGCGCACCCTTCTTTCGCCATTTCACTGCTTGTCTCCGCCGCAGTGGCCCGCAACCGCTTCACCCTCTGGTGGCGCGCAAAGGTGAGGCAGGCAGCAGTGGGCGCGAAATCCCGCCATCACGCAAACCACCTCAAGGGAGACTGAATATGTATGCCGGCAACAAAACCCTGTCCCGTTCCCCCAATACTGGACATCAGCCTGAGCGCTCGGGCGTGCGGGATCGCATCGAAGCGCTACGCGCGCGTCATGACGCGCAGAAGAGTCGCAATCCGAATGTTAGGCAGGACGGTTTGCGGGCGCACATCAAAGACAGGATGAAGTCCGGCGAGCTTGCATCTGTATTCCGATTCCGGAACGACCAGCCGGTGCGGATAGAATCTCCGCGTCTGAGCAAGAACGAAAGCATCAGTCGCGTAGCTGACCGCATCGGCACCGAGCGCCGACAGATAGATATCGCGGCAATCAAGCGCGCTCGTGAATTTGTGCGTGGCTGGAGCCCTAAGCAGGTGCGCCCATCCACCCAGCAACACTATGCGGACATGTTGGACAGAATGGCGCGTACTGGCAAGAATCCAGAGCAGTCCGCCGGGACGACGCGAGCTTACTACGGCTACCGTGCCGCGCTTGTGCACGAAGCACGTGTAGAGCTCAAGGAATCCCTAACGGAGCGGGACAGGGCAACGCGCACCAGAGACGAAGCAGCCAAGGTACGGGCAGAGGGGAGGATAGGTACAGCGTTGGCGATCCTTGAACGCTACCCGCCTGGTGAACGTGATCACGAAAAGAATCTGGATCGCAAGTCCCTTTATGACGGCCCCCGATGCTCAGAGCACAGCAACGGTAAGAAAGAGGCGCTTGCTTCTCGCCCCGATGACTGGCGGGACCGTCTATGGTCGGAAATCCGCCCGATGGATCGCGATGCTGTCGCAGTTCTGGCCCTCACCGGCGCGCGTCCGGCTGAATTCGAAAAGAGCGTGACGGTCGAGCATACGGTCAAGGAACTACGATTCACAATCCTTGGGGCGAAACTCGACGACAAGACGGGCCGTGGACAACCTGCGCGCATGATTACCGTATCGCGCGAAGAAGCGGGGAAGTCTGTGGAGGGGCGCTACCTTCTGCAAGCCATATATAAAGAAAAAGATGTTCGCATACACGGTGCGAACGCCTTTACGCAGCGGCTCGAACGGGCCGGAGCGCGCGCCGGGGTAGAGGGCTGTCCTGTATCCGCGTATGACTTTCGACACGCCTTCGCCAGTAGGCTCAAGGCCGAAGGCGGGGACCGTGCCGAGATCGCTGCGGCGCTTGGCCACCAGGCTGAGCGTAGCCAGGCTGGCTACGGGTCTGCGTCCCTCAGCGGCAAAAGCGGTAGTGGCCGTGCGAAAAGCGCAAGCACCTCCCGACCCGTCCGCGCATAGCGCTGGGCATCACGCCTTGCATACGCACGGGCTATGTGGCGCTTCAGCAGGGGCATGTAACTGTATGCGCAAACGCCACACGATTTGCCGCGGTTTCGCACCCTGCAATCTTGAGCAGGTTTGCATGCGTATTTGGGCATCACTTCGCGCTATAGATCACACACGCTAACGCATGAGCTGAATGCGCCGCTTCGCGCCGCAGCCGGCCCAGGCTGACGCCTCCCGGGCCGACGGGCCATTATCTGTCGTCCGGAACCCCGCCAGACAATGGATTGCAAGCATGGAAGCCGCGTACAGATGGTCCCCGCCGGACATAGCGTCTAGCCGTTGCGCGGCTGTAGCCCGATATTTGTGCGAATGTGGCGGCAGGGTAGCTATACGTTGACATAGCGCCTGCCTTCCGGCTTCCGGCGCGCTTTCAAAGGAGACATTATGCTGAACGAAACCGAACATCTACTAATGCATGTGCTGCTGCACCACGGCGGCATCTGCAACACCGATCTCGTGGCGAAATTGCTACAAATTTCCGACCGCCGCGCGCGCGATATTTTGCTTGAGTTGCACGAGCGCGGATACGTGCGCAGAGTGTACATCGAGGCACTTCGCGATGCTAAAAATTACTTTCAAATTACGTCGAAGGCAGCACGCTTGTTGGGGCATCCCGGCGCAAATTCTGTGCGGACCGGGATGGACTCTGGATGGATACTGCGGGGATTAACTCGCCTCTGGTTCCGCGTCAATTATCCGGTGCCGGACGGTGCGCATTTTCTGAATGGGCGGCACGAAATCGAAGCGACTTTCGAGGGCCTCGGCCTGCGCTCGCCAGGCTCAGGTAAAGATCACGACCGCTTTGCCGAGACAGTCATTTCCGCGACTGAAGGCACTCTTGAAGCCTGGTCCTTCCCAGCTGTGGGACGACCGTTGCGTCAGCATGCTGAAGGTGTTGTGCTGCGATATGCGGACACATTACCCACCGTTCTGCTGGGGTGGGTCATTGACCCAATCCGCGTTGATGAATTGCGCCGCATCGTGTCCGGCATCGCCGGCGTCGACATTCCTATCCGCACCTTTGGCGGGCCTGTCGAACCAGGGCAGTCAGACACCTTGGACAATCTGCTGGGGCGGCAGAAGTCGACACGCACCGCGGCAGACAAGATTGCGCTTCAGCGCCAGATCGACGCCCTGCGCGCGCCGGCTTCTTCCAATGTCGGAGCTCCCAACGACCCCCTAGCCAAGGCTTTTTTGCCGGTGGTGGTCCATGACCTCTACTAAATCTGTGCTTCGCCGCGCGTGGGATCGTCTGCTGTACTTGGGCTTGGGCTTGCACGACGCGGCGGTTTTTGCCGCGGCTGTGGGCGGCGGGATCTGGGCATACTATGTTTTGCTAGATGTACGGCAGAGCGCCGAGTATGTCCAGATCGGGAGGACGGATAAAGCGTGGGTACTTGGAGCGGCTTGTGGCGCGGTAGGCAGCTTATTTGCTGTAGCTGCCGATTACCTCATCGTATGCACTACTACGCTGAAGCGTGCGGTATTTCCTATGCACGAGCCAGACCCGGAACGCGTGCGCTACCGGTTGCCGCCGTGGCCGCAAACCGACGGCGCTTTTCGCCTCGTACTCGGTGAAATGCATGGCGCCAAGCGCGGTTTCGCAAAACGCCCGGACTGGTATGTACTACCAGAATCGGGCCTGTACACCGGTATCCTGGTGCTAGGTGCGCCAGGTAGCGCCAAAACAGCTGGCGTCATCCGACCTGCGCTCCAGCAGCTATTAGAAGTGACGACCGACCCGCAGCGCAAACCCTGCGGCTTGATCCAAGACAGTAAAGCCGCGCTGGTCGCTCCGGCGGTCGAGATTGCCCGATCTGTTAACCGCGAGGCAGATCTGGTCATTATCGGGCCTGGGCGGGCCTACCATTGGAATCCGATCCATGCGCCTGAGGTAGAACCTCGCGTCATCGCCGGTTGGATCCTCGATGCGATACACAATATGTCCGGCGACTCGGGCCAAGGTGACACGGCGTGGATCGCCGACAACACCAGGCGCTTGGCAGAATGCTGCATCGGTGTGATTCGGCTCGCGAGCGGCTATGTCACGCTGGAAGACGTTCATGTGCTCGCCGGGGACCTGTCTGCCGCTGTGGACAATGCGGATGGCCCGCCCGCGGCGGCCGCAGACGGGGTGCTGGGCGGATATGACGCTCTGTTCGATGCCAGCGCACCTTCGGAGGCGGAGCGGGCGCAGTACGCATACTTCAGACGCTGGCTAGCCGTAGACTTCGTTGCAATTGAGCCTCGTTACCGCAACATCTACACGAGTGAGCTCACCCGTTTGACGCAATATTTCTGCGACCCGGTGTATCGCGAGCGCTATTCTCCGCGGCAGGCGGGAATCGATTTCCCCTCATTCCTTGAAGCGATAGATTGTGGTTTGTTGGTAGTGCTGGATTGCAATGCCGACGTATACGGCGGACTGGCTGGGGCGTTGTCCACTTTCTTGAAGCTGCAATTCCAGCAAGCGGTCCGCGCCCGCGTTGCCTTGCCGCACATCAATCAGCAGCGGCCCGCGTTGTGGATATGTGATGAGGTTCAGCGCGTGATTACGCTGTCCGATTCTGAGTTCTTTGACGTTGCGCGTCAGTCTAAAGCGATCGGGATACTGGCAACGCAAAGCCGAGCCGGCCTCGTCGCAAAAATTGGAAAAGAACGCGTCGACGCGCTGTTGGGCAGCATCGGGACAAAAATATTTCTTCGGCTTGCTGAGCCAGAGGACCAGGAATACGCATCGAGAGCTTGCGGTGAAGTATGGGGGCAGGTAGAGAATGCAAATATCTCCGAGAGTACAGCCAATGCCAAGCTCTCGGCGGGCCTGGGGTACGTGGGCGATTCCACTACAGTGGCCGAAAGTCGTTCGCTAACAGCTCAAAAAATCCGTCGCTTTGAGCCTGTAGAGTTCCGCGACCTCCCCGCGTTCACTGCAATTATTTCAGGATTCAACGGGCGACTCGCAATGCCTCCCGAGATGGTATATCTCAAGCCTTTCTTCCGCCCACGAGACGAACCCTATCGCGACTTTATTCAAGGGTTCGAACCGTGAAATTGAAGCTATACATTATTGCTGTGTTCGCGCTCGTTGCAGCGTTGCTAATGATTTCGCCGCCGTCCTTTTGGCCGCTCGCGCAGGTGTATCTGGTCGCGGAAGCAGTGCTATTTGCGTTAAGACGGCTTTAACTAACTTTGACCCAGGGTGAACGAGGATGAAAATACTGCTTTTGTTTCGGAAAGTGATTGTCGATGATGCTATCGAAATTTGGCACCAAGCTGACTTGCCAGTGCGCGAATTTATGGCGCTGCGAATGCGGCCGCATATCGTCCAGATTCGTAGGGCGTGGATGGAATTATGTGCTGCTTGGCGGCACATGCGCGAACGATAACGGCACTATAGCAAACGTTTATATCTTGTTGATTATAAAGAATAACAACTTGATCTCTGCGGAAATTTTATGGTAAGCTTTTTCCCTTGGGCCAACCGGTTCCTTTTGGAGATGCGACAATGATTAAAGACGATTTTTGGTATTTCGACTATGCTGAGATGTTTAGTTTAGGATACCAAGCGGCCATGCGGCTTCAGAATCGCGCACTTGGAACTCTGCCGAATTACGAGGACACACTTGCAGCAGCCAATGCATCTGACATGTCAAGACATCCTTCTCTACATCCGGGGTGTCCATCTTTCTCTCGCGCGCAGGTCAAGTTTATTCAACAGGTGGTGGATGATGCGCTGCGGGCTAGGCGGCAAGCCGGACTCAGCGTGCCTGGGACCGTTAGAGATTTACGCTAGGAGCGGTTCCTTTTACAGCGCTACCTTGCGATGTGTATCGACGTTGCGCACTTGTGCTGTTCGGGGCAGCCTGAAATAAAATGTCATGCCTAGTGTCTGCCCAATCGATGCCGATGAAGGTGGCTGCAAATCCATGGTCGTATTGAGGGGTGGGCTGATGCGGGCGTCATGGCTTAACCGCCGAAGTTGCTAAAGTAAGGGCGCTGGATGTGCCTTGATTGGGTCCTACGAAAACAATATAGAGAGCCGGGCGACTGCAAGCACTGAGCTTTTGTTGTCGCGCTAAAGCGCAACGGATTAACTATAATGGCCGACGCGACCCTACTTTCGTGCGTGCACCCTGTCTGCCCGCTAGTTGGTCTTATCTGATACGCAAATTTGAATCTTAGATGCGCCTAGTAAACTGGGGGCGATTCGCTGTTATGATGAAATAATTTTACCCCCATTGCCAAGCTGGACCAATCACGCCGATATGCCGACCGTTACCGAATTGCTTTCCATCTTGGAGCGCGAGCATGTGCTCCAAGCGCTTGAACAGCTTGATGCGGGTGAGAAGATCTCTTTCGCGGAATCTACCAAATGCGATGTCGTCTATAAAGGAAAGCACTACGCGCCCAAGGGAGTGACGCTTCTTCAAGGTGGCTCGCCGGCCACGCCGGACGATCTGCGCAAGCGCTTTGACACTTTTATGAGTGAGTGCTGCAAGGGTAAAGATGCCAGCAAGTTGCGTTTTGTAGTGGGGTAACCATGTCAAACGATTCTTCAGATAAATTGCTTGATACCTTTGCAACAGCATCCGACGCGAGTGAGCGCGTACGTGCGCTCACCGATTTGATGACCATAAAAGCGCTCCCAAAGCGAGCCGATGATGATCGCTTTGAAACAGGGCTGCAGCGTTGGGTTGCTCTGGCCAACTCCGTAGAAGCCGAGCCTCGTGAACGCTTACTGGCAATCGCCGAGTTAATTCGCTCAACACAACAACTCAAGAAGCGGCAACCAGCGCTTGTGAAGCGGATTAGTGTCGGATTCGCAAATACATTGCCGCCGCTTATTCTGCTCGACGATTCTGAGGCAAGGCTTAATGTGGCCCGTGCGTGTTCGATGTTGGACACGCCCTGGTTGCAGAACTATCGCGCGTTCAGTATTGCCAGCGAAACGGCACCCAAACCCAGGGCCGAAATGATGGAAGGCCTCGTTTCTAGGGCTGGCTCGATCGCCGAAGTCATTGATCTGCTGTTGCACCCCTTTAAGGCCATACACCCAAATACAGAGAACCCAGCGGATTCGCTAGCGAAAAGGCTGGCTAAAACACTGGAAGTCTTTCGAATCACAGTATTGAATTCCCTGCTCGAGGCAGGGCCTGATATCGGGAAGAAACTCGATGCATTCATCAGGGCAGCACTTGCCACAACCGGTCGTCCGCAAGATCAAGACGTGCAGATCGAACTGACGCGAGAAGTTGCGCTCACATTGCACGACTTGGTCAGGTCCCGATTTTCGCTTTCGACCGAACCGCAAACATTTCTGGCTCTTCAGTACTGTCGCGCGTTCTTCACGGGTATTTCATGGCCGATGGAAGTCCGCCGCGAAACAGATCTACTCGTTCAGGATGTTTCAGAAGCTTTGGTCATGCTGGGTCGTATGGGCGTTCCTAACCAAGACTTGTTGGGCCGTCTTGATCTTGTGTGTGGAATCAAGGACCGTGCGCGCGCAGTGGCAAAAGAGTTAGCCGACAAACACACCGAATTGGACGAGTCGGTCCGATCTTGGCTGCGTACAGGTCGAATGGTCAACACCATCGCTCCCAGTGAAGTCCTTCAGGAATCGCTGCTGACCAGTATCGACGAGGCACTCGGGTTGGCACTGATCGAGGCTCGATCGTTTAACAACCAAAGCGATGCCTCACGGCGTTTGGTTACCTCGCTTGAGATTTTCGATCCAAGCCTGGTGCCTGTGTTGAAGGGCCTCGTTGCACAGTCTGCGGTGGTGATCTCTTCAATTGAAGATCTGGCGAAGCGCAGAGAGCTTGATCTGCTCGGTGCGATTGGTGAAGAAGTGGAGTTCTCGCCAAAGTATTTCGATCCCCTGGGTCCGCTTCGCGGAACCCGAGTGCTAGTCAGGCGCCCAGCTGTTGTGAAAAAAGGAAACAGCGGGTCGATGGGTCATGTTGTGAAAAAAGGGTTGGTCGAATGAAACACCTCAAGGGAGAAAATTAATGAACATGTCCTCTACTCGGTTGTTGGTTGAGAATCTGCTTGATCGAATCGAGCTTGATCCGACAACTGGAAAGTTTCGGCTTGGCACGATCTCCAGCAAGGAAAAACTCGCACTGGAAACGCTGCTCGCAGCAACCTCGGGTACCGCGCCCAACGTCGAGCAAGTGGTGATTCTGGATTCTGTTTCCATCGAGCCAACACCGATACTAGAAGCGGTGGACCCTGAATCCAAGCCCGATACTTCAACACTGCCGGAGATACAGCAAGCTGAGGCCAGCGTCACGCTCGACCTGCGAGCTCTTGAGCGCACACAAGCAGAAAGTCCCGACGTTACGGTCTGTCTGGATTTCGGAACGGCCATGTCCAAGGCCTTTGCCATTCAGGGGTACTCAACGCCCATTGAGCTTGCCCTTGGCAAGCGAGCAGGCTCCAGCGGCTACCCAGTGGAGTCGTCCTTGTTTATTTCTGACGACGGCATCCTGCACTTCGGTCCGCAAGCCGTTGAGCTGGGTACGGCGGCGGCGGCACTGGGTCGTGCCCGCTTTGATTCACCTAAAGCCAGGTTGAGCATGGGCGAACAGGTTGATATTCACCGCGCAGCCATCGGCAAGGAATTCAACCCAACGGGCATACCCATGACCGAAGGCGAGATGATTACCCTCTATTTGGGATACCTCACCGACTTGGCAACCTCGGAGCTTGAAGCGCAGGGTTACTCTCGCTACTGCGCACGCAGGTTTGCCCGGCCGTGTTGGCCGGAAGACCGTAACCGGTGGGCCGAGCCGCTCTTGCGACGCATGCTTGCCCAGGCACAGGTGCTTGCCGACACGTTCCATGATCAATGGCGAGAGGGCATTCCTCTCGCGAAAGTGAAGCAGGCCATGGAGAAACTCCGCGAGTTGGCCGTATTGCCCGACTATCTTCTGGGTGACGGCATTCCTGAGCCGGTGGCAGCTGCAGCCAGCTTGATGCTGACAGACGAAGCACAACGAGAAATGTTTCTCGTTATCGATGTCGGGGCCGGCACAACAGACTTCGGATTGTTTCTTCTACAGCACAACCCCGCTAAAGACATCTGCTTGGTGCGTATCGTACCTGGAACAATCATGTACCTGCCGCAGGCCGGTAACCGGGTTGATGATCTGCTGAAATTCTTCGTGCTTGAACTGGAGGGGATCGATGTCTCCAGCCCCGAGGGTGAGCACAATCGTACTTTCCTGCAAAGCACCATTCGCTTGCACAAGGAAGCACTGTTCCGAGACGGTATCGTCGAAGTGCCTTTGGCCAACAGCTCACGTGTTGTGGTTGATCGAGAATCATTCCTTGCCAGTTCACGCCTGAAGGCCTTTAGCCAGCTGCTGCAGGACAATGTCGCAGCGGTCTTAAACACAGTCGGAGACGGTTTCCTCGACCTGATGCACGACAGCCATTTGAATGTGGTCCTCACGGGTGGTGGCGCCGATCTACCTATGGTCCAGAGCCTCGCCAAGGATATGATCGAAGTGCGTGGACGCCGCATAATGCGACGCCCAACACTGCACGTTCCCGCCTGGATTACCGAGCAGTATCCCCAATTTTCCCCGCAGTATTCACAGCTTGCTGTCGCAATCGGGGGAGCAAACCCAGAACTGCCCAGCGTGGGGGAAAGCATTACCGACTTTAAAGGCATACGCAGCCCGACCTACATCGCATGACAGCCAGTAGATAAAAAGTTGAGCCGCTATTCGCGAGTTCGAATCCTTATTTGCAGAATTGCGCTTCAGGTGGTAGTTTATTGTCACACCATACTGTCACACTAAGAGCCGAGACACGTTTGATAAATAGCTGAAATAATTGAAAAAACACTGGAGAAGGGGAAATCCCGCCCTCTCCGCCAATTTACAAGTTATTGTTTATTAAAAAATAACTTTTCAGTAGCAATAAACAGCAAAATTCATTGCGTTGACATGCTTACTCTGGCTTGTCTGACTTTTCTTCAATAGACACCTGTCTGGACGGCGATACAGTTGAAATGGCATGCTTGAAAATTGCCTGACTGACGTTGTCATGCCCCTTGAGCATTACCATATACTGATCGAATGATTCGATCTTGCCTACCAACTTGATGCCATTCACCAGAAACACTGACACTGGCATGTGTTCCTTGCGTAGTGCGTTCAGGAATTGATCCTGAAGATTTAGTCGGTCTTTGTCACTCATGCTCGCCTCACAATCATTTACTCAAATGACACTAGCCAATACGTTGGATCAACGTGTATTCAGCATAGTTGTTTAAACGGTTTTTGTATCTGTATTTCGTTATGAAATATAGCGGAACAAAAAAGCGCGGCACAAGCCGCGCTTTTTTGTTCCAAAGCGAAAAAACTATTCTACTTTGGCGCTTGCACGCATGTCGGTAATCAGCTTTTTGACCATTTCCTGTTCCATTTGTCCGCGCAACTGCTCTTTTACTTCATTAAACGGTGGTATTTTCAGGTCGCGAATGTCGTCTACACGAATAACGTGCCAGCCAAATTGTGTGTGTACCGGTGTTTTGGTGTATTCACCCTTTTTCAGTTGCACCATGGCGTCGGAAAACTCCTTCACCAGGTTGCCCGGAGCTGCCCAGCCAATCAGACCGCCTTTGGCAGCGGAAGAGTCCTTGGATTTTTTCTTGGCCAGATCTTCGAATTTTGCCTTCTTGCTGTTGAGTTCAGCGATGATTTGCTTGGCTTCCGCTTCGCTGCCTACCAGGATGTGGCTGACCTCATATTCCTTGCTACCCATCTGCGCCTTGACCTTGTCGTATTGCGCTTTCAGTTCTGCCTCGCTGATGGGATGGGTTTTGACATATTCAGCCAGATAAGCCTTGGCCAGCATTTCTGTTTTGACCAGGGCCAGGCGTGTCTGTAGGGTGGGGTCCTTATCCAGTCCCATCTTGGCGGCTTGCTGAGCGAGTATCTCGGCGTTGATCAGACTGTCACGCAACGCGGCGTCGGTCTGTGCGTTGTCTGGCTGCCCTTGCTGGATGCGATCCTGTTTGAGCAGGTTGTACTGGCTTTGCGGTATGGCTACGCCGTTCACCACTGCAACTGGTTTGGAGGCATCCGCAGCAGCCGAAGCTTTTGCCGGCATTGCCGGCTTGCTGGCGTTTTCAGCTGCATTACAGCCGGTCAGTGCGGTAAGTCCCAAGGCGCAAACGGTTGCGGCAGCGATTTTTTTCAATAGCATCGGGTGATCCTTTAGTTAAATTAATCAGAGTGACTATAATTCTTGTGGCGTGTGTGCAGTAATGCTCAGGGCATGTATCTGATGATGCATCAACTCACCCAATGCATCGTATACCATGCGATGACGTGCAAGGGTCGTTTTTCCATTAAATGCTGCAGAAACAATGTGCAAGCGGTAATGGCCACCCCCGCTTCTGGCCCCCGCATGCCCGGCGTGTTGCGCACTTTCATCCTCAATATCAAGATGTTCCGCTTGCAGTAGAGCCAGGCGGTCGCGCATTAGTTCAATAACATTCATGCCGGCAGTACTTTCCTGAATGGTTTGACGGCAACCCCGACATATACTCCGGCCGCCACGTAAGGGTCGGTATCGGCCCAGATTTTTGCTGCTTCCAGCGAGTCAAACTCCGCCACAATCAGACTGCCGGAAAAACCCGCAGAACCCGGATCCAGGCTGTCAATCGCAGGAAAGGGGCCGGCCAACAGTAAACGCCCCTGATCCTGCAGTGATTTTAAACGTTCCAGATGCGCAGGCCGTGCGGCCAAACGTTTTTCCAGGCTGCCTGGAGCATCCTCACCAATGATAGCGTACCACATGGCTATTGATCCTTGTCTACCATGTACTTCGACAGTATCAGGCTTTGCGCAATGACGAACACCAGCATCATGGCAGTACTGCCAAACAACTTGAAATCAACCCAGGCATCTGTGGAAAAATTGAACGCCACATACAAATTGGTTACGCCCATGATGATGAAAAAACCCGCCCAGCTCAGATTGAGTTTGCTCCATACCGATTCCGGCAGACTGACCTGTTTGTCCATCATCGAACGGATGATGTTTTTGTTGAATAGCCACGAGCCGCCCAGCAAGATGGCCGCGAACAGCCAGTAGAGCACCGTGGGCTTCCATTTGATGAATGTTTCATTGTGCAACAGCAGCGTTGCGCCGCCGAACACCACGATGATCGCCAGGCTGACCCACATCATGGTCTCGACTTTCTTGCCGCGCGCCATCACCCAGCCAATCTGCGCAAAACTTGCGGCAATGGCGACCCCGGTTGCCACATAGATACCGCCAAATTTGTAGGCAATGAAAAAAAGCAGGATAGGGAAAAAATCAAACAGGAATTTCATGGTTCAGTGCCTGGTAGCCCAACGTTTAAAGTAATCCTGCATCAGCTCACGCACCTCGGTGCCATACACTTCCTTTTGAGCCTGCTGCAATCCCTGCTCGAAAAAAGCCGGGCAATCCTCCGGCAAATTGCGTCCCAACGTGTCGAAGGCTTTTTCCATCAGAGCCCTGTCTTGGGTGCGCGTGGCGACAATCGCGTAATTGAGGTTGAGGATGCGCCACGGACGTGTGGCATCGTGTTTTTCCAGGTCGCTCTTGATGCCTGGAGCGGCATGCTCGATCACGTCGCCGATGACCTGACACATGGCTTTTAGCGTGGGTACATCCTGGGTCAGGTTGGCGCTGGCAGCAAGGCTGTTGACCAGTGGCTCCAGTGTGCGCAATTCCCCATCGTGGCGAATTACCCAGTGTGCCACTGCAAGTGCGGTTTTTTCCAGATCCATTTTCGATTTTGGCAGGCGCAGGCGTTCGGCCCAGTAAGCCAGATCCATCAAGAATCCGATGGCATGATCGCCTAACTGGCTGACGTCATCATAGGGTAGCGGGCCGGCTTCACCATATTCGTTATCCAGTTTGTCGAACACATACAGGAATTGCTCGATTGCTTCACCCAATTGGTCTGGTGTCACTTGACTGCCGGCCTGAATGCCGGAATCGGCAAAAGATTGCTGCACGAGATGGTTGGCTTCAGCAAAACTGGTGCGGATTTCCGCAGGGATAGGCATGGATAAGGAGGTATCAGGATAGTGGGGAAGACCGTATTTTGCTATGATTTGCCTGTATTTCACAAGTCACCTGCCATGCCTGACCACAATTTCGATTTACATTGCCACTCCAACGTCTCCGATGGCATGTTGCCGCCGGCTGAGTTGGTTGCACGAGCGGCAGCCCAGGGAGTGACGGTATTGTCGCTCACCGACCATGATGACGTCGCCGGACTCGAGGCTGCGCGTACGGCGGCGCTCGCGCACAACATCCAGTTGGTGAATGGCGTGGAAATTTCCGTGACCTGGGGCAGTCATACCCTGCACATTGTGGGTTTGCAGATTGATCCGGCGCATCCAGTACTGCGCATGGGGCTGGAAGGTATACGTCACGGGCGTAGCGAACGCGCCGAAAAAATGGCTGAGCAACTCGACAAAGCGGGCATCAAAGACAGTCTGCACGGTGCTTATCAACACGCCAGCAACAAGAACCTGATTGGTCGTATGCATTTTGCGCGCTATCTGGTGGATCAGGGCATCGTCAAGGATGTGCGTACTGTGTTCAAGAAATATCTGGTCAAGGGCAAACCTGGCTATGTCAGCCACCAGTGGGCAACGCTGGCAGAGGCGGTGGGGTGGATTGTGGCCAGTGGCGGCCAGGCAGTCATCGCACACCCAGGCCGCTATCAGATGGGCAGCGGTAAAATGCACGAACTGCTGGAAGAATTCAAGAATTTGGGCGGCGTGGGGATTGAGGTGGTAACTGGCAGCCATACGCCGGAGCAATTTCCGCTATATGCCAACCTGGCGCAAAAATTCGGACTGTTGTCCTCGCGTGGTTCAGACTTCCACGCCCCGGGTGAAGGTTATCGTGACATCGGGCGCTTGCCCGCATTACCCGAGCTGTGCAAGCCTATCTGGCATGACTGGGTGGGCTGCTAAGCGATGTCGCAATATTTTACGTTGCACCCGGATACACCGCAGCCGCGTCTTATCAAACAGGCTGTGGCGATTTTGCGCGATGGGGGGGTGATTGCTTTCCCCACCGACTCCAGCTATGCATTGGGCTGCCACTTGGGTGACAAGGCAGCGCAGGATCGCATTCGCGCCATTCGCGAAGTGGATGACAAACACCATTTCACCCTGATGTGTCGTGATTTATCCGAGATTGCGCACTATGCGCAGGTGGATAACCGCCAGTTTCGCCTGCTCAAGGCGAATACGCCCGGCAGCTACACATTCATACTCGAAGCCACGCGCGAGGTTCCCAAACGCCTGCAACATCCCAAACGCAACACTATTGGTCTGCGTGTACCGGAGCATTTGGTTACACTGGCGCTGCTGGAAGAACTGGGCGAACCGATTATCAGCATGACGCTGATCCTGCCCGGTGATGAACTGCCCATGCACGAAGCCGAAGAAATCCGCGAACGCCTGGAAAAACGCCTGGATCTGATTGTGGATGCTGGTGCCTGTGATGTGGAATCCACCACGGTAATCGACCTGACTGGCGATGCGCCGGTACTGGTACGCGCCGGACGCGGTGCCCTGCAACCTTTTGGATTAAATTGATGGAACTCAACCTGATACAAAAAATTAGCGTCTGGATCATTCCGGTCATTTTTGCCATTACCCTGCACGAAGCCGCACACGGCTACATTGCCAAATTTTTTGGCGATAAGACTGCCTGGATGCTGGGACGCGTCACGCTCAATCCATTCAAGCATATCGATCCGGTAGGCACGATTCTGGTACCGCTGAGCATCCTGTTGCTGAGCAAGGTACTGGGTGGCGGTTTCATTCTGTTTGGCTGGGCCAAGCCGGTGCCTGTCAATTTTGGCGCACTGCGCAATCCCAAGCGCGACATGTTATGGGTGGCGGCTGCCGGGCCGGCAGCCAATTTGTTCATGGCGATATTATGGGCACTGATCATCAGGCTGGGGATATCGCTGGGTGATAGTTATACCCAACCGTTGGCATTGATGGGCGCAGCGGGAATTTTCATTAATGCGGTGTTGATGGCACTGAATCTGCTGCCATTGCCGCCGCTAGACGGCGGCCGCATCGCCGTAAGTTTGCTGCCCGGCCGCTATGCCTACCGCTTCGCGCAGATCGAACCCTACGGGTTTTACATCCTGCTTGCACTGATGTTTATTGGCTGGCTAGGGCTGATACTCAGCCCGTTATTAATGCTGGTCATTGTCATCACTGGCGCTTTCTCCGGCCTGGGTCATGCCGAGATCGCCACTCTTATCCAGATCATCACCAGCTAAATCACAATCATGTACGCAAATCGCGTTTTATCCGGCATGCGCCCTACGGGCAGCCTGCACTTGGGCCATTACCATGGCGTATTGAAAAACTGGGTCAAACTTCAGCATGAGTATGAATGCCTGTTTTTCGTTGCGGACTGGCATGCACTCACCACCCATTACGATACACCCGAGGTCATCCAGGACAACGTATGGGAAATGGTCATTGACTGGCTCGCTGCTGGTGTTGATCCGTCCCAGGCCACGTTGTTTATCCAGTCGCAGGTGCCGGAGCACGCCGAACTGCACCTGCTGTTGTCGATGATTACCCCGCTCGGCTGGCTGGAACGTGTGCCCACTTACAAAGACCAGCAGGAAAAACTGAGCGAAAAAGATCTGTCCACCTATGGCTTTCTTGGCTATCCGCTGCTGCAAAGTGCGGATATCCTGATCTACCGTGCCAATCAGGTGCCGGTGGGCGAAGACCAGGTGCCGCACATCGAGTTCACCCGTGAAATGGCACGCCGTTTCAATCACCTGTATGGACGTGAGCCCGGCTTCGAGCAAAAGGCCGCAGCCGCAGTCAAAAAAATGGGGAGCAAGAAAGCCCGGTTATACGAAGAATTGCGCACCCGTTATCAGGAACAGGGGGACGACGAAGCGCTGGAATCCGCCAAAGCCTTGCTCAATGAACAGCAGAATCTGTCACTGGGCGATCGTGAACGCCTGTTCGGCTATCTTGAAGGCGGCGGCAAGATGATCCTGAACGAACCGCAGGCGCTGCTCACCGCCGCTTCCAGAATGCCCGGCCTGGACGGACAGAAAATGTCCAAGTCCTACAACAACACCATCGCTTTGCGTGAAGACGCGGAAAGCGTGACCAAAAAAATCCGCACCATGCCCACTGACCCGGCACGTGTGCGGCGCACCGATCCCGGCTCGCCGGAGAAATGTCCAGTATGGCAACTGCATCTGGTGTATTCCAGCGAGGACGTTCAAACCTGGGTCCGTGCCGGCTGCACCAGTGCTGGCATCGGTTGCCTGGAATGCAAGCAGCCCGTCATTGAGGGCGTGTTGAAAGAGCAGGAACCGATGCGCGAACGCGTCCAGATGTATCAGGAAAGCCCATCGCTGGTGCGTAATCTCATCGCCGATGGCTGTGAAAAAGCCCGTGACCTCGCGCGCGAAACGATGCGTGATGTACGCGAGGTGATGGGCCTGAGTTACGACTGACAGAGATTCCTGTTTTGATTATGGCTTAATCGTCATCGTCGTGTTCATGATGGCGCCAGTGTCCGCGGCCGTGCCAGCGTTCGCGATCGTGCCATTCGCGGTATCCACGATCATAATACACGGCGCGCGGCGGCCCATAATAGACTTGAGGTGGCGGCGTATATACATAAGCTGGCGGTCCATAATAAATCGGGGCGCCCACCGAGAAGTTGATTCCGACATGTCCCCAATCATTGTCGTGCGCCTCGGCCAGACTCGGGATGCCAACCAGCAAGCCTGCGCTCACCAGTAAAGTTGTAATTAACCGATTTGATGTGTTCATGATGCGTCTCCTTGTTGAGTGACTTGAAACAAGCGGTTTACGAAAGTAGCTGAAAACTACCAAGTCCGCGTGCATGTCTGGGCACGACTGCAGAATAGCCATGGAAGCCAGGGGTAGGGGTGTCAATTTGTAACGAAATGTAACGTTGCCCAGGCAAATTCAGGCCGGGATTGACTAATCGATCGTGCCGCCATGCATGTAGATTGGCTCGACCCGCAGCCAAATATAAATGTTGCTCCCTTGCCCACCTCACAGGTCACCATGATGCGATTGCCATAGCGTTCCAGCAGGTTATAACTGATGGGCAATTCCAGCCCACTGTTTTCAAGTAGTAAAAAAATGGGAAAAATAGATAGGCGGCAACACTTCGCTTATGTGCATTACCGGGCCACGCATAAACGCGCGTGGAAGGTTCCGTTTAGTGGCCGCGATGATGCGTACATTTACATGAATTTCACGCTAGGAACTTACTGGCCGTATCCTTTTTCCTCCAACTCATGCAGAAGCTTGGTCCGCATGTTAAATGGCGGTACACCACCTCATCGAGGGACAGCGTGCGCACTTAGCGTAAAAACGGCCCTTTGCATTCCTCCCCGAGCCCGTGAAAGCGTCCTTAACATTCCCGAACAGCTCACTTTCCATCAGTTCGGGTGCCATGGCGGGGCACAGCACAGCACAATATTTTATTTTCCCACGTCAACTGAGCGCGCTTGGAACCGCGCTGCAATAACGGCTTCCGTGTTAGCGAGCGCGGCAATCAGGATGATGTCGCCGTTGAAAGCGGTATGGCGCAAGTCGTGCGTCTGCTCGATGCCGGATTTGCCGGGCATTGAAATGTCGAGAATGATGAGATCAATGTATTTTCCTCATACCAGGTGCGTGACATCTTTTGCGCTGATGGCTGCATTGGACGCCTGGCAACGGCTATTTGACACTCGGCCAAGTAAATTACACATGCCGCCTTTGTGGTTTATCTCCGGTACGGCGTATTGCTGCCACGAGCCGGATTCAGACCACCTTGTCGACATGCTGGGTGAACTTGCCTGGTCAGGATAGGGTGACGTATTTATCGAGACTCTGCCGTATTGCTTCGATTATGGTCTATACATTATTTTAATGCCGAGCTTTTGTGCCCGCGTTTCAAGTGCGGCGTTTCTTGTGGAGGCAAATCATTTGCTTGATCGGCATAATATTTGTGGGAATTTTTCGGCATTGTTGAAGTACCAATAATCATTTCATCCATTGGAGGAAACGATGCAAGTCAACCGGAGACAATTTTTTAAAATCTGTGCTGCGGGCATGAGTGGTTCCAGCCTTGCCATAATGGGTTTTTCACCGACTGCCGCACTGGCGGAGGTGCGCGACTTCAAACTGTTGCGCACCACGGAAACCCGGAATACTTGTCCCTATTGCTCGGTAAGCTGCGGTCTGCTCATGTACAGCCTGGGCGACAAGGCAAAGAACGCAAAACCGGAAATCATCCATATCGAGGGCGATCCGGACCACCCGGTGAATCGCGGGACATTGTGCCCAAAGGGTGCGGGACTGCTGGACTTCGTACACAGCCCGAACCGGCTGCAGTTTCCCGAATACCGCGCCGCGGGCTCTACCGAGTGGAAGCGGATTTCCTGGGATGATGCGTTCAGCCGCATCGCCCGGTTGGTGAAGGACGATCGGGACAAAAACTTCATCGCCAAGAATGCCGAAGGCGCGACCGTGAACCGCTTGCTCACAACGGGATTTCTCGCGGCGTCCGCTTCCTCCAACGAGAGCGGCTACCTGACCCACAAGGTCGTTCGCAGCCTGGGCGTACTGGCATTCGATAATCAGGCGCGTGTTTGACACGGACCTACGGTGGCAAGTCTTGCCCCTACGTTCGGTCGCGGCGCGATGACCAATCATTGGGTCGACATCAAGAACGCAAATCTGGTATTGATCATGGGCGGCAATGCCGCCGAGGCGCACCCCTGCGGCTTCAAATGGGTAACGGAAGCAAAGGCCCACAATAAGGCCAAGCTGGTGGTGGTGGACCCCCGCTTCAACCGCTCGGCGGCGGTGGCCGACTATTACGCACCGATCCGCACCGGCACGGACATCGCCTTCCTCGGCGGCCTGATCAACTATCTGCTGGCCCACGACAAAATCCAGCACGAGTATGTCAAGCAATATACCAACGCCGCTTTCCTGATCAATGGCGACTATCAGTTCGAGGAGGGATTGTTCTCGGGCTATGATGCGGCCAAACGCAGCTACGACAAAAGCACATGGTCTTATGTGATTGGTGCGGATGGCTATGCCGAGGTCGACGAAACGCTCACTAATCCCCGCTGTGCGTTCAATCTGATGAAGCAGCACTATGCGCGCTATACGCCGGATGTGGTGAGCAACATCTGCGGCACACCCAGGGAGCAGTTCCTCAAGGTGTGCGAGATGATCGCCGAGACCAGCGCCCCGGACAAGACCATGACCATCCTGTACGCCCTGGGCTGGACCCAGCACAGCGTCGGATCGCAGATGATCCGCACCGCTGCCATGGTGCAGCTCTTGCTCGGAAATGTGGGCATGGCGGGGGGCGGGGTGAACGCGTTACGCGGCCACTCCAATATCCAGGGGCTCACCGATCTGGGCCTGCTTTCCAACTTGCTGCCGGGCTATCTGACGCTACCCGGAGAAAAAGAAACGGACTACCAGAAATTTATCGAAACGCGCTCCCTGAAAACGTTGCGTCCCGGGCAACTCAACTACTGGCAAAATTATCCCAAGTTTCACGTGAGTCTGATGAAAGCCTGGTTTGGTGATGCTGCCACTCAGGAAAACAACTGGGCCTACGACTACCTGCCCAAGCTGGACAAGTTGCATGATGTCCTGCAGGTGTTCGAGGATATGCACCAGGGCAAGTTGAACGGGTATTTCTGCCAGGGCTTCAATCCGCTGGCCTCTTTTCCTAATAAGGCGAAAATCGGCGGGGCGCTGGCCAAGCTCAAGTACCTGGTAATCATCGATCCGTTGGCAACGGAAACCTCTGAATTCTGGAAGAATTTTGGAGAATACAACAACGTGGATTCCAGCCGGATTCAGACCGAGGTATTCCGCCTGCCCTCCTCCTGCTTCGCGGAAGAGGACGGAGCCCTGGTGAATAGCAGTCGCTGGCTGCAATGGCACTGGAAAGGCGCCGAGCCTCCTGGAGATGCCAAAGGCGACCCCGAGATCATGGCGGGCATCTTCATGCGTTTGCGTGATTTGTATAAGAAGGAAAGCGGCGCTTTTCCTGATCCCGTCCTCAATCTGACCTGGAATTACGCCATCCCTGACCAGCCCCAAGCCGAGGAACTGGCCAGGGAATATAACGGCAAGGCGCTGGTTGATATTCCGGACCCGAAGGATCCCACCCAAACGCTGGTCAAGGCGGGACAGCAACTGGATGGTTTTGCCCAGTTGCTGGACAACGGTTCGACGGCCTGCGGCTGCTGGATTTTCGCCGGCGCCTGGACTGAAAAGGGCAACATGATGGCGCGCAGGGACAACGCCGACCCGAGCGGATTGGGGGAGACCCTGAACTGGGCCTTCGCCTGGCCCGCCAACCGGCGCATCCTCTATAACCGCGCCTCCTGCGACTCTGCGGGCAAACCCTGGGATCCAAAGCGCAGCCTTATCCACTGGAACGGCAACAAGTGGGTCGGGTTCGACGTCCCCGACTTCAAACCGGATTCCGCGCCCGATCAGGGCATGGAACCCTTCATCATGCAACCGGAGGGCGTGGCGCGGCTGTTTGCCCTCGACAAGATGGCGGAAGGGCCGTTCCCCGAGCATTACGAGCCCTTCGAAACGCCCATCGGAACCAACCCCTTGCATCCAAAAACGGTGAGCAATCCGGCAGCGCGGGTGTTCAAGGGTGACCTGGAGCAGTTCGGTACTGCCAAGGACTTCCCCTACGCGGGGACCACCTACCGGCTCACCGAGCACTTCCATTTCTGGACCAAACACGCGGTAATCAATTCCGTTCTTCAGCCCCAGCAATTTGTTGAATTGGGCGAAGAACTGGCGAAGGAGAAGGATATCGCGAATGGCAGCATGGTGACAGTGCGCTCCAACCGCGGCCACATCAAGGCGGTGGCAGTAGTCACCAAGCGCATCAGGCCGCTCACGGTGAACGGCAAGACAGTGCATACCGTCGGCATCCCGATCCACTGGGGCTTCAAGGGGGTGGCAAAGAATGGCTATCTTGCAAATACGCTCACACCCTATGTAGGCGATGCGAATACTCAGACGCCTGAGTACAAATCCTTCCTGGTGGATATCGAGAAAGTTTGAGGAGACGAGTCATGGCATTGCAATCCCTGGATATTCAACGCCGCTCCGCCACTACCACGCCTTCTCCGGATATCCGGCAGACCACGAAGGTAGCCAAGCTCATCGATGTGTCGAAGTGCATAGGCTGCAAGGCGTGCCAGGCAGCGTGCATGGAGTGGAACGACGTACGCGACGAGATCGGCACCTGTGTGGGGGTATATGACAACCCGCCGAATTTATCGGCGGACTCCTGGACCGTGATGCGCTTCTCGGAAGTGGAACTGGAACAGGGCAAGCTGGAATGGCTGATCCGCAAGGATGGCTGCATGCATTGTGCTGATCCTGGTTGCCTCAAGGCGTGTCCGTCGCCCGGCGCGATCATTCAATATGCCAACGGCATCGTGGATTTTCACGAGGAGAACTGTATCGGTTGTGGCTATTGCATCACCGGTTGTCCCTTCAATGTTCCACGCATTTCCCAGAAGGACAATAAGGCTTACAAATGCACGCTTTGTTCCGACCGTGTCGCGGTAGGCATGGAACCCGCGTGCATCAAGGCGTGTCCGACCGGGGCGCTGGTGTTCGGCAGCAAGGACGACATGATTCACCACGCGGAGGGGCGCATTACCGACCTCAAGGAACGGGGTTATCAGAACGCCGGTCTGTATGATCCGCAAGGCGTGGGCGGTACCCACGTCATGTACGTTTTGCAGCATGCCGACAAGCCTGAGCTCTACCACGGTTTACCCAAGGATCCGCAGATCAGCCCATTGGTGTCACTGTGGAAGGGCATTACCAAACCGCTGATGTCTTTCGGTCTGGGGGTGGTGGCGCTGGCCGGCTTCTTCCACTTTGTTACGGTGGGACCGAACGAGGTTAAGGAGGAGGAAGATGAGAAAGAGGATGTTTAATCCTGGGCCGGAGCATGCATGCGCCGGCGTTCTCTTCAGCAACCATTCAAATGGGAGTCAACATGTCCAAGCGGCCCGACCTGATACAGCGTTACAACGCCTCTGACCGGTTCAATCACTGGTTCGTGGCGATCACCTTTATTCTGCTGGCACTGAGCGGCCTCGCGCTGTTTCATCCGGCATTTTTCTTTTTTACCAACCTGCTCGGCGGCGGGCCATGGACGCGTATCCTGCATCCTTTCATCGGCGTCGCCATGTTCGCCGGCTTTGTCGGCATGATGCTGCGTTTCTGGGGCGACAACCACATTACCGAAAATGACCGAAAATGGATTCGCCAGGTAGGCGATGTGATCAACAACCGCGAGGAGAATCTGCCGCCGGTAGGGCGTTACAATGCCGGCCAGAAGTACCTGTTCTGGACCATGGTGGTATGTATCGGCCTGCTGTTGATTACCGGTGTGCTGATCTGGCAGCCGTATTTCGCGCCCTATGTGCCGATTGTTGCGGTGCGGCTGGCGGTGCTGGTGCATGCTCTTGCTGCTTTCGTCATCATCGCCGGGATCATTGTCCATATCTACGCCGCCATCTGGGTCAAGGGCTCGGTTCGCGCCATGACGCGCGGCACTGTGACCGACGCCTGGGCGCGACAGCATCATCTGGCCTGGTATCGTGAACTCAAAAATAAGGGCAGCCATGGCCACGACCATTATTGAACCAGGTTTTATCCAGCCACCTTCAATTGAACCGCCGTTCCTGCGGCAGCCAAACGCCACACTATTATTCGGCGAGCGTTCACGGCGCTTGATGAGTCTCGCTGAGGGGCACACCATGGCCGACTTCCTGCGTTTTATGGGGCATCTGGCCGAGGCGCAGCAGCACACGCTGGACAGTCAGGCTGCGCCCGTGCTGCCGGATGCCGAGCAAATCATGCTGTGCAAAGACCATGGCATGCCACCCCTGGGAACCCAGACCCTACGGCGCGACTCAACTTGGCGCGAGGGTCTGAGCACCCTGCTTGAACAGGTGGCGGGACAGGCGAATCAGACGACCTCGGCTGCAATAGCACGCCTTCAGACGCTATCAGCAACGGAACTTGAAGCCTTCGCCGATCGTTTGCTAGGTGGTGATTATGCTGGCATGGATCTGGCTGCAGCGCCGTTGATCGGTGCCGCGCTGCAGGTCTACTGGGTGCGTCTGGTTTCTGCTCTTGAACCGGACGACTTTACCCGTCTCGACGTGCATACGCTGTGTCCGGCGTGCGGTTCTCTGCCCACGGCCAGTGTGGTGCGTATCGGCGGGGTCGAACAAGGGTTGCGTTACCTGCACTGTTCCCTGTGCGAAAGCGAATGGAACATGGTGCGGATCAAGTGCAGTCATTGCGAGTCCACCAAGGGTATTGCCTATTTCAATATTGAAGGCGGTGACGACGCGGTGAAGGCGGAAGCCTGTGATGAGTGCAACAGCTACCTGAAAATCCTCTACATGGAAAAAAACATGGCTGTCGATCCCATCGCCGACGATCTGGCAAGCCTGGCGCTGGATATCCTCATGGACGAGGCGGGTTACCAGCGCATCGGTCCCAACCTGTTGCTGTTCCCCGCTGAGCAGGACGCATGAGTTTGTCTTCTCTCGCTGCCGACGGGAAAGCACCTACCACACCGCTGCCTACGATCCCGTCGGTGGATCGCGTGCTCAACTTGCCTTCGGTACGCGCCTTGACGGAAAGTTACGGCCGCGCAATCACAACGACTGCAGTACGCCAGTTGCTCGCGGAACTGCGCGAGCAACTGACCGGCAACCTGGATTTGCCTGCCGACGCCTTCGCTGAAACTCGGCTGGCTGGCGTGCTGGAACAGCGCCTGTACGCCGCGCGCCAACCGCGCCTGCGCCCGGTGCTTAACCTGACCGGCACCGTGCTGCACACCAACCTCGGACGCGCGCGCCTGCCGGACGAAGCAGTGGCGGCGGTGCTCATGGCCGCCTCCCAGGCCTGCAACCTGGAATACGACCTTGCCGGCGGCGCGCGCGGCGACCGCGATGATCTGATCGAACCACTATTGCGCGAAATTACCGGCGCAGAGGCGGCTACCGTGGTCAATAACAACGCTGCTGCGGTGTTCCTCGCCCTCAACAGCCTGGGCCAGCGTAAGCAAGTGATCGTTTCGCGCGGCGAACTGGTGGAGATCGGCGGTGCGTTTCGCGTGCCGGATATCATGGCGCGGGCAGGTTGCCGGTTGCAGGAAGTCGGCACCACCAACCGCACCCATCTCAAGGATTTCGCCGAGGCCATCGACGCCAAAACCGCTCTGCTGCTCAAGGTACACACCAGCAACTATGCCATCCAGGGCTTCACTGCCGCAGTCGAGGAAGCAGCGCTGGCGCAACTTGCGCATAGCCACAACCTGCCTTTCATGGTGGATTTGGGCAGCGGCACCCTGGTCAATCTGCGCGACTTCGGTCTACCCCAGGAACCCACTCCGATGGATTCGCTCGCCGCCGGTGCCGATCTGGTCACCTTCAGCGGCGACAAGCTACTGGGCGGATCACAGGCGGGCATCCTGATCGGACGCCGTGATCTGATCGCCAGAATCAAGAAGAATCCGCTCAAACGCGCCCTGCGGGTGGACAAAATGACCCTGGCCGCACTTGAAGCCGTGCTGCAGCTCTACCGCGACCCTGAGCGGCTGGCTGTGCGCTTGCCCACCCTGCGCCTGCTTACCCGCGCTGTGGCCGACATCGAACGAACTGCCCAGACCCTGTCGCCCGCCATGGGCGCCGCGCTGGCTGGCGTGGCACAGGTTGAGGTGCGCGCCTGCCACAGCCAGATCGGCAGCGGCTCGTTGCCGATAGATCGCCTGCCCAGCTTCTGTCTGGCAGTGACGCCTATTGTGCGGGGCAAGGGTGAGGGCACTGCGCTGAAAAAAATTGAGCAAGCCTTCCGCAATCTGCCGGTTCCGGTCATTGGCCGGGTAAGCGAAGGCGCATTCTGCCTGGATTTGCGCTGCCTGGAGCAGGTGGACATGCTGCAATCCCAACTCGGATCCTTGCGCTTTTGATCATCGGTAGCGCAGGTCACATCGACCACGGCAAGACTGCGCTGGTCAAAGCCCTGACCGGCGTGGACGCGGATCGGCTCAAGGAAGAGAAGGCGCGCGGCATCACCATCGACCTGGGCTACGCCTACACTCCCCTGCCCAATGGAGATATGCTTGGTTTTGTGGACGTACCGGGTCACGAAAAATTCATCCATAACATGCTGGCAGGTGCCACCGGCATCGATTTCGTGCTGCTGGTGGTGGCGGCGGACGACGGCCCCATGCCGCAAACGCGCGAACATCTGCACATCCTCGACCTGCTTGGGCTGCAACGCGGTGTGGTGGCGTTGACCAAAGCAGACCGGGTATCCGCCGATCGTTTAGAAGCCGTAGGTGCGGATATCGCCGCCTTGCTACTGGGCACTGGCCTGCACGGCAGCGACATTTATCCCGTTTCATCCTTGACTGGCACCGGCATTTCCGCGTTGCGGACCCGCCTGGAGGCGGAAGCGCAGGCGCTACAGCAGCGCTCGCCCAACGGCCATTTTCGCCTGGCGGTAGACCGCTGCTTCACCCTGTCCGGCATCGGTACGGTGGTTACCGGCACGGTATTCTCCGGAGCGGTGGCCGTGGGGGACAAGCTGGTCATGTCGCCATCCAATATCCCGGTGCGGGTGCGCAGCATCCACGCTCAGGATCGCCCGGCGCAAACCGGCGTAGCCGGGCAGCGTTGCGCGCTCAATCTGGCCGGGCCAGGCTTCGGCAAGGCGGCCGTGGCGCGTGGTGACTGGGTGCTGGCCGAACCCCTGCACGCACCAGTGGTGCGGCTGGATGCGCGGCTGCGCGTGCTGGCGAGCGAGGACAAGCCGTTGCGTCACTTGACGCCGGTGCACATCCACCTGGGCGCGACGGATGTCACCGGGCGGGTATCAGTACTGGAAGGCGAGGTTGTGGCACCAGGCATGGACGCCTTGGTGCAGCTGGTGCTGGACAAGCCCGTCGGCGCATTGCACGGCGACCGTTTCATCGTGCGTGACCAGTCTGCCAGCCGCACCGTGGGTGGTGGGCAAGTGCTGGATAGTTTCCCACCCGCGCGTGGACGCCGCACTGCCGCCAGACTCAAGCTGCTGCACGCGCTGGACAGCGACGCGCCAGCCAATGCCTTGCAAGCCATGCTGCAAGCGGGTGCCAGCGGTGTGGATTTGCGTCGTTTCGCGCTGAGCTGGAACTTGCGCGAAGACGAAGCGAGCACCGTATGGGCCTCACTGGCCATGCGTAGGGTGGAGGAGGGGGAGACAGCCATCGGCTTTTTCCCGGCTGTGTGGGAAGCGCTCAGGCAGCGCCTGGTGGATACCTTGATGGCCGAGCATGCGCGCGTGCCAGACATGCTCGGCGTGGATCGCGAACGTTTGCGCCGCATGACCGCGCCGGCGCTATCGCGCACCGCCTTTCTGGCACTCACCGATGAATTACTGGCCGCGGGCAACATCAAAGCCAGCGGATTGTGGCTGCATTTACCCGGCCATAGCGTGACCCTGTTGGCGCACGAGGAAAAACTCTGGATCAAAGTACGCCCGCTGCTGGATGCTGCTCCTTATCAACCGCCCAGGGTGCGCGATATCGCGAAGGCTCTGGATGTGGACGAACCTGCCATGCGCCTGGTGATGCAACATTTGGCGCGGTTGGGCGAGGTATTTCAGGTGGCGCATGACCATTTTTTTACGCGCAAGGCAGTTGCGGCATTGGCCACGATCGCCCGCAAACTGGCAGAAGACAATACGCTTGAAGCCGCTGCTTTTCGTGATCGTATCGGCGTCGGGCGCAAGCTGGCGATCCAGATTCTGGAATTCTTTGACCGGGTGGGTTTCACCCGGCGTGCGCGTGACAGCCATAAATTGCGCCAGGCAGATTTGTTTGCAGGCTAGCTGCTGTTGTACCCTTGCGGCTGCGCAAGCTTGCCGTACATGGAAGAGATTCGTTCCCCGGTGGGGCGGCCGGACTTCAAATCCGGTAAGGGTCGTCAGACGATCCTTGGTGGGTTCGACTCCCACTCTCTTCCGCCATTTTGCATCTGACATGCCCGGTATTTTGTTTGGCGGCAGACAGTAGCCCAAACTGCTCTGACTGAGGCAAAATGCGCAGATGACTGCAACACTTGATAACCAGCCACTGGCGCGGGTGAATGGTGAGCCATTCACCGACCTGCCGCAGGATTTATATATCCCGCCGGATGCGCTGGCGGTTTATCTCAGTGCGTTTGAAGGCCCGCTCGATCTGCTGCTATACCTCATTCGTCGGCACAATCTGGATGTGCTGGATATTCCCATGGCCGACATCACACGCCAGTACATGGATTATGTGGAACTGATGCGCAGCAACCGTCTGGACTTGGCGGCAGAATACCTGCTGATGGCGGCGCTGCTGATCGAGATCAAGTCGCGCATGTTGCTGCCGCGTCAGCTGCATGCGGAGGAAACCGGCGAAGTGGAAGACCCGCGCGCCGAACTGGTGCGTCGTTTGCTTGAATACGAGCAGATGAAAATTGCCGCGCAATCGATGGAAAACAAGCCTCGCGAAGGGCGGGATTTCGAGGCGGTTACGATATGGAGTGAAGAAGCAGGCAAATTGCTGCCACATGTCGAACCGGGCGATTTACGCGCAGCATGGCTCGGCCTCGTGGCACGCGCCGGTGCACACCGCCACCACACCGTGGGTCGCCAGGAACTCTCGGTGCGTGAGGCGATGGGGCAGATATTGGATGCATTGCAGACTGGCGATTTTCTTGAATTTGCATGTTTGTTTGACCCTGGCAAGGGTATCCCGCATCTGGTGGTGACGTTCCTGGCCATTCTGGAACTGGCGCGCGAGCGCATGGTTGAAATTACCCAGAGCGCAGCTTTTTCGCCCATTTATATTCGTTTATCGCATGCTGATCAATAATATTTCGGAACTGAAAATCGTACTGGAAACCGCGCTGCTCGCGACACGCGAGCCATTGTTAATCAGTGACATGCAGCGCCTGTTTGATGAGGAGTTGAGTGTTGAATTCCTGCGCCGTGCACTCGATGAGTTGCGCGACGACTGGCAGGGCAGGGGCGTGGAACTGGCGCTGGTGGCATCCGGCTGGCGCTTTCAGACGCGCCCCGAATATCAACGCTTTCTCAACCGCCTCAACCCGGAAAAGCCGCCAAAATATTCGCGTGCGGTGATGGAAACGCTCGCCATCATTGCCTACAAACAGCCAGTGACGCGGGGCGATGTCGAAGAAATTCGCGGCGTGACAGTGAATACCCAGATTATCAGAACGCTGGAAGAGCGCGACTGGATCAAGGTCGTCGGTCACCGCGATGTGCCGGGGCGGCCGTCACTGTATGCCACTACCAAACAATTTCTGAGTGATCTCAACCTGCGCGCGCTGGATGAATTGCCGCCGCTGGTCGAGCTGGGTTCGCTGGTGGAACCGAACCCGCACAGCGGCGAACTCAATCTGGCTGAGCTAATACAGCAGGCAAGTGACGATTCGCCGGTATAATTACAGGCCATAGCTGCGTTCTTGCTGCATTTCCGGACTACACCCATGCCTTCATCCCCGATTCGTCCATCCAAGAAGTCCCGTGCAAAGCCTGCTTCGCCGATCCGTCGTGCCAAAGCGCCCGAGCCGGACAAAATGCCTGCGCGTAAACCAATCCCTGAGCTGGAAATCAGCGCAGAACCGGAAAACGATGCCCCAGCCTCGCAAAAACTGCAAAAAGTCCTGGCAGGTGCCGGACTGGGGTCACGCCGGGATATGGAGGCATGGATTGAAGCCGGACGGGTTTCGGTCAACGGCGTCACGGCTACGTTAGGTCGCCGGGTGTCACCGGGTGATCGCATTCTGGTGGATAACCGACCGGTCACGCTCAATTTCGAAGCCGAACTGCCGCGGGTGCTGATATATCACAAACGCGAAGGCGAAATCGTCAGCCGTGACGACCCGCAGGCACGCACCACGGTATTCGATGAATTGCCGCGCGTGCGCAATGGCAAGTGGATTGCCATAGGCCGGCTGGATTTCAACACTGAAGGCGTGCTCATCTTTACCACCAGCGGCGATCTGGCCAACCGCCTGATGCATCCCAGTTTCGAAGTGGAACGCGAATATTCGGTACGTATCATGGGTGAGCTCAGTCAGGAGCAGATGCGTAGCATGACCGCCGGGATCGAACTGGATGACGGCCCGGCGCATTTTGAGCGCATCGCCGAACAGGGCGGGGAAGGCTCCAACCGCTGGTATCAGGTGATTATCAAGGAAGGCCGCAATCGCGAAGTGCGGCGCATGTTTGAAGCTATGGGCATGATGGTTAGCCGCTTGATCCGTGTGCGTTTTGGCATGATCAATCTGCCACCACGGGTAAAGCGCGGTCAGATGCTGGAACTGGAATCGCGGCAGGTGGCAGCAATCCTGAAATGGGTGGATTTACCCGTTCCCGAAATGCTGCCGCAGAATCGTCCGCAAGACAAGAAACGCTAATACCATGCTGGAGTACATGTTCTTCGATTCCTGCCTGCGTGACAAATTTGTTCAGCATGCACAGGAATTGGGGATCGTCTGCACCCTGCAGGACGACAACATGGGACTGATTGTGGGTGTGCCGGAAGACTTGCCGGATGCAACCGAGGTCTCGCTCGAAGCCTGTTATGAGGCACTGCAGGAGGAACAAGCCAGCCTGGTGGATCAATCCGAGGGCGGTTTGAAAAAACACCTGGCCGGATTTCGACTGGAGTTGCCGGATGGGCAATCCTGCATGGTTGCGCTGCAACCGGATATCGCCAACCGCCTGCTTAACTGTTTCAGTTTGGAAGAAATCCAGGTGCTATTTGCAACCGTAGCAAAGCATGTGCTGAATCCGCAGGACAGTTCGCTGTGCCAGAAGTGATGCGCTGAGGCTATTTGCGCTTTTGTGTCATGCGCACAATCACGCCTGCCGCCCAGTCCCGCCCGCCCAGACCAAACGCCAGTGCGAATGCCAGCCCCACCGCGCCAAAACCAATAATGAATGCAGCCGTGAGTAATTCGCGGCCAATATTGAGTTGTTCCAGGGCAACAAAAAACACAAAAATCAGTGTGGCATATTCTGAAAGAGTACTGATAGTCAATGCACCCTGTACGCCAATGTTGTTGAGATAAGCGAAGATCAGGCGATTGATAAAGCGCGCCAGAATCGCTCCAAGCACCAGCACGAATATGGCAACGATGATATTGGGTATATAGAGCACGATGCGGTTGAACAGCTCCGCCACAATATGCAGCCCCAGGCTATTGGATACCGTGACGATGACAATCAGGATAATCAGCCAATACATTAATCCTGCCAGCAGTCCTCCAAGCGATACTTCGAGCTGGCCCTGCTTGAGAAAAGCCTCGATGCCGGAGCGCTCGGACAGCTTGTCAAACTGGAGTACGCGTAGCAGCTTGACCATCCCGGCACGCACCAGTTTGGCCACCAGCCAGCCGACGAACAGCAATACCAGGGCCGCCATCAGCTGCGGCAGGAAGCCAGCCAGTTGTGTCCAGAATGAAGTGATGGAAGCGAGGAAAATATCAAGTTGTTGCATGGAATCTCCTTTTAAAATTGGCGCGGCGCATTACAAATCGATTTTTATGCAATTTGCCACACTTGAATTTTGAATTTTAGCGTGCTCCGCTTACTCAACCAACTGGTTCTTGATCGCGTAATGGGTCAACTCTGCATTGTTGTGCAGTTTCATTTTTAATAACAAGCGCGAACGGTACATGCTGATGGTTTTGACTGACAGCATCAGTTCATTGGCAATGTCACTGACCGTCTTGCCTGAGGCGATCATCGTCAAGGTCTGATATTCACGATCTGAGAGTAATTCATGCGGTGATGTTTCCTGGGCATCGTCGAAATGATTCGCCAATGCCTGGGCGAGTTCTGCAGTAATATATTTTTTACCGGCGGCAACCTGGCGGATGGCATTGACCAGTTCCGCAGGCGCGCTTTGTTTATTGAGATAGCCCGCCGCCCCGGCCTTGAGTGAGCGGATGGCGTATTGATCCTCGCGGTGCATGGATAGCATGAGCACCGCGATGCCGGGCGATTCCTTTTTGATCTGTTTTAACACTTCGATGCCGCTGCGGTCCGGCATCGAGATATCCAGCAACAGCACATGACAGCCACTCTTCCGTGTTGACCTGATGGCCTCCAGGCCATTCTCTGCTTCACCCGCCACGATGATGTCTTTGGTGTCCGCGAGTATCTGTTTCAAACCCTCGCGTACGATTGCGTGGTCATCAGCGATAAACACCTTGATTGCTCTCGTTGCTGTCATAAGGCTACCCGGCTAGTACTCGAAGTCAAACCGTATTGATTCATTCGCTTTGCAATTATCCCGTATTCTTTCATGATATGGACAACGGGATTTTGATGCTCACCAGACTGCCGCCTGCCGTTATCGGGCTTATGTTGAGTTTGCCGCCCAGTGCATTGGCGCGTTCCACCATGCCGCGTATACCAAAGGATTTTGGTTTCATCTGATCGGCTGCGTCTATGCCTCTGCCATTATCGGCGATTTCCAGGTGAACGCAGCGTTTGCTCAAAGCAAGTTTGACGGTAACGCGGTTGGCATGCGCGTGTTTGGCGATGTTGGTCAATGCCTCCTGAAAAATGCGGAACAGCGCGGTAGCATGGTCAGAGTCGAGCTGGATTTCTTCGCGATTTGAAGAAAAATTGCATGGAATTCCCGCTTGTTTCTCGAACTCCTTGGCGTGCCACTCTAGCGCAGCTACTATGCCGAAGTCCAGTACACTTGGGCGCAAGTCTGCGGCAATACGATGAGCCGACTCTATACTGCGATCCGCCAGCGCCTCCACATAATGGGCTTTTTCCAGCAATTCAGGCGCATCGGGCAGGCGCCGGATGAGCAAAGCCATCGCCATCTTGATGGCAGTGAGGTTGCCGCCCAGATCATCATGGATTTCGCGGGCGATGCGGGTACGCTCCTGTTCCTTGACCTGTTCGATATGCGCAGACAATTCTGCGAGCTGTGCTCTGGAGCTGCGGATTTCATGTTTTTCCAGCCTGCTCTGGGTAATATTGGTCATTACGCCATCCCATGCAACGCCTTGGCTTTCACCTGGCTGGTCAATGGTGCGAGGAGTGGCACGCAGGTTGATCCATTTGGTGTCTTTCCATTTTTCGATCCAGATTCTGCCTTCCCAGTTCCACGCCGACAGGGTGCGTGCCGAGGTCATCATTGAATCGATATAGGAGGGTTGATCTTCCGGCAAAATCAATTCTGTAAACAACGCCGGATTTGCACACAACTGGTTCGGGGTGACACCAAGCAACGCATGACAGCCGTCGCTCAGATAGGGGAAGGAAATGTCGCCATCGTGTTTACGCAGAAACTGGTAAACCAGTCCTGGCATGTTTGACACAATTGCATGGAAACGCGATTCGCTCAGTCCGAGCGCCCGCGCTGAGGCGAGCGAGTCGGTCTGGTCATTACCAATCGCAATAATCAGCGAATGCGCGAGGAACAGGCGAAAATTGATTGGGTAGGTGGTGCCATCACGGCGCACCAGTGTTGATTCCAGGGTAATGTACTCGGCATCTTGAGTCCGCAGGGGGCGCAAAGCCTGGCTAAGGGCTTTTGCAGATAGGCCGTGTGTCACATTGAGCAATGTCATGCCGGCCAATTCGGCGGCAAAGTACTGAAGATTATTTTGCGCAGCCTCATTTGCGTGAACCAAATACAGCGTGTCACAATCCATTACATAAATCTCGCTGAACGAGCCGTTCATGAGAATGGGCAGCCAGCGAGGATCGAGTATGTCGGTTGATGTTTTGTTCATGCTGTGGTGATTTTTGGAAAGACTAAAGTTGCGCGCTGCCTAGCCCAAACTTTAGCATAAACGCTTACCATCCATAATTTTCCGGTTAAACATTCCTATTTAGAAGGCGCCCATGAAACTGATTGCTTCCCTGACCAGCCCTTTTGCCCGCAAAGTTCGCGTGGTGCTCGCCGAAAAGCATATTGATTGCGAGCTGGAGGTGGATATTCCGTGGAACGAGGATAGCCATGTTCCCGACTACAATCCCTTGGGAAAAATCCCGGTGTTGCTTCTGGACGATGGTACGGCCCTATACGATTCAAGGGTGATTGTAGAGTATCTGGATCACGCTTCGCCTGTGGGACGCATGCTCCCCCAGGAATCGCACAGCCGCATTCTAGTGAAGCGTTGGGAGGCATTGGCAGATGGCATTTGCGATGCTGCTGCGGCGATTTTCATTGAAAAAAAGCGTGCGCAGAATCAGCAAAATCCCGAATGGATAGTACGGCAGGAACGCAAGATTTTTCGTGGGCTGGAAACTCTGGCGGAAGACTTGGGCGAGAAACCCTGGTGCATGGAAGCGGGATTTAGTCTGGCGGATATTGCCACTGGCTGTGCGTTAGGTTATCTGGATTTGCGCTTTGCCGAGATAAAATGGCGTGAAGCTCATCCTAATCTGGCTCGCCTCGCAACAAAGCTGGGCAGCCGTGCCTCGTTTAGCAGTACCGTACCTCAGCCTTGAATGAAACCTCCCCGGGTGCGGGGAGGGTAAGTCACTTTTAGAAACAACCACGGTAGCGGAACATACAGGACAGCACCGAGATTTTATTGGCCATACTCAGGGTTTAATATAGTTGTAGCCATGCTGCTCGAGTTGCATGATGCGTACTATGCCGCCGGGAACGAGCACGGCCTCCGGCGCCAGTTCCGGGGTATGGCCCAGCTGTTTGGCCATGCCCATCAGGGTGGTGTTGCAGGCGTCAAACTCTACCCCTTGCCCATCCAGGGCCTGCAGGCGTTTAGCTACCGGTGAATCCTTCAACAGCATTTTAAGCCCGGGACCGTAGGCCACCACCACCACCTGTATCTTATCCTCGCCGAAAAACTGCTGCATGTTTGCGGCGTTGTTCAGCGCCAGATTCCACAACGCGGGGTCGTCCTGGCTCACCTGCAGAACGGCATGGTGTTTTGCGAAGGGCAGTTCGTGCACGAGTTTCAGGTGATCATAGGAATAACCCTGTAACAGGGACTGGCTAGCGCCGGCGCCCAATGAAAACAACAGGGAGGTTGCGAACAGGGTAATTTTTACTTTATTCAAGATCATTGCTGTGCCTTTCGTTGCATTTGGTTAAAATTATCAAATAGGGACTATTCCCGTGCATCACTTGCGCTGTCCTGCTTCACTTAATGCAAGCCTCCCGGCATCCTTGGTCTTGACCAACAACAGATGCGCGCTTGCTGCTAGGGCTTGATGTACTGCCACCCCTGTTTTTGCCGGTTTACAATATGGACGGCACCGAACGGCACAACCGTGACTGCCGGTGCCAAATCGCTTGCATTCAGATTTTCAGACTTGAGAGATCGACCGCAGGCGATAATTTTGATTCCTTCGCCCTGTACTTTCTGAATCAGCGGCACCTCGCTGCTAAAAGTGGTGAGTAGTTTTACACTGGGGCCGTAGACCACGATCTCGAATTTTGCCTTGGTCAGAACTTCGTGCATGTTTGAGGCGAGTATCAGGGCGCGTTTAAAATCAGCGGCATCCTTGCCGTTTGCCTGAACCACAACGGCTTCGGAAACGGCGTTCACGTCTGCTAATGCTGTAGAACTCACGCCCAAAATTAACAGCAGCGCAAGGAAGATTTTTTTCATTGCTGGTCTCCTTTATTTTTTCAACTAAAGTCGGCAATATTACCGCTGGAGGGCATCGCTGTATAGGCAGATGCTTTGCTGGATTGACATAAACCTGGATGAAGATTTCAGGAGGCCACTGCCAGCGATATAGGCAGTGGCCTGTCTATCCACAGGGATTGGATGCATCCCGGAATAACACTAAGTGCTTTTTTACCAAGGCTTCCGCGCCGGATTTACTACCGACTGCGAATGAAGCTCATTGCAATTTCATGGCTTGATATAGACATAACCTTCTTTGGCCTGCAGCCGACCGATTTCAGCCACGCCGGAGGGTACGACCTTGGCGGGGTAAGCAACAGCATCGGCGGTTAGATTGCGACTTTTAAGCGTATTGTTGCAGACCTTGAAGTCAACGCCCTCGGCAGCGAGTGTTTCCATGGTGACAGCATAGGGATTGCCATTGACGTCTTGGGCATCTTTCAGCATAAAGTCGATGCCTTTGCCATGCCCCACGACAGCGATTTTAGTTCCAGGTGCGGCTGCCAAATGGTTTTTCACGTTACCAAGGAGAGCTTTGGCATTGGTGCTGTCGTTGATGTGGTATACCACTTTTTCTTGACTGCCTTCCATAGCCTGGGCGGCTGGGGCTACCGCTACATTCATTAATACAAATCCAGCCGTCAAGCATTTTAAAATTTTATTAAACATGATGTCATCTCCTGTTATTTAGCGCGGTAAAATTTTAATTAATAAACTTACGAAATTGTAAGCTTACTGAGTATAGACGAATCAAATCATGAGAATATTCCATGGCAAATGAAATAATTTGGTGATGGAATATGATGGAATAAATAACTGTATACAAACGTCTACCTACACATGAAGCACTTAATGCGCAAATAGCCTACGTTATGAATCTATTGTCTTTATTGGTCGGCGATGCGGATATACGCAGTCAGCTCAAGGAACGGCGCACGCGTTTGTATCGCGTCGCCTATTCCTGGTGTCATGACCGTGCACTGGCTGACGATTTGGTGCAGGAGGCGCTCGCTCGGGGTCTGGCACGGCTACATCAACTGCGGAATCCAGCTCAGCTTGACAGCTGGCTATTCAAGATTTTGCATAACTGTTGGCGCGATTGTTTCCGCTGTCAAAAGGGTTTCCAGGACGTTGATGAACTGGAAGACTATCATTATGCCCATGACGATACTCCCGAGCAGATCCACTCGCGCAGCCAGGTGGTTGATCGGGTACGCGCTGCGGTCGCACTATTGCCGATCGGGCAGCGTCAGGTATTGACGCTGATTGATCTGGAAGAATTCAGTTACAACCAGGTAGCCGAGATTCTAGAAATCCCGGTGGGTACGGTGATGAGTCGCTTGTGCCGGGGACGTCAGTCACTGAAAGCAACACTGATTGAGTTGGCGCCACAGGTAAAAGCAGTAGCGCTGAGGAGCGTGAAATGAAACCGGAAATTTCCCAGGAGCAGTTGAATGCATTTATCGACGGCGAACTGGATCAGACCGAAAAGGACAGGCTATTCGTCGCACTTGATGGCAATCCGGAACTGGCGCAACGGTTAGGCGCATTGCGTGCAGTCAAGGAAATGGTCAACCATGGGTATGCTGAACCCCCGCCTGCGCCTCGAAGCAAACGGCCACGCCGATTTGCCGTACCGCACTATTTGGCGGCTGGCATAGTGCTGGTATTGGGATTGGCCATGGGTTGGATGGGCCGTGGCTGGAGTAGCCCGCCACGGCCGGTGCAGTTTGCACAAAATCATGCCGGCATGCTGCGTCCGATAAGCTTGGCAGGGGTCACGGCCGACACCCGAAAAATCGTTTTGCATTTGGATTCGGATCAGCCCGTCAAATTAAAAACCTTGCTCGATGACGTGGATTACCTGCTTCGGCATCAGACAACGCAAGGTCGGCCTGTGCAGGTTGAAGTGATCGCCAATAATTATGGCCTTGACCTTTTGCGTGCCGATATCACGCCTTACGCGGCGCGTATTGATGACCTTGCGCAGCATCATGCCAACATCAGCTTTGTGGCCTGCGGCCAGACCATGCACCGTTTGACCAAAGAGGGTGTGAAAGTCGAGCTGCTTCCACAGGTACGTGTTGCGCCTACCGCCATCGGACAGATCATCAACCGTCTGCAGCATGGCTGGACGTATATCAAAGTTTGATCTGCTTATTTGCTTTACCCGGTTGTATTGTCGCCATCACCCATCTAGCATGAAACTAGGTGTATTGGTTGCACGTATGCGGATGGCTTGAATCGGGGAGAAGTTGATGAAGCAAATCGGGATGCTTGGATTGGGCAAGATGGGGGCTAACATGGCGCGGCGCCTGGCGCGTAGCGGAGTCGTTGTGCATGCCTGGAATCGTAGCCCGGAGGTCGCGAGAGGGTTGGCGCAAGAGGATGCCAATGTACTGGCACATGATGCGCTGGCCGAACTGGTGACCGGGCTTGCAGCGCCACGGGTGATCTGGCTGATGCTGCCGGCGGGTCAAGCCACTGATGAAGCCTTGCAGATGCTGCTGCCACTGTTGGCGCCAGGAGACACCGTGGTGGATGGCGCCAACGCTTATTACAAGGACTCGCAACACCGTGCGGCAAAGCTGATGCAGGCTGGTTTGCATTTTATGGATGCGGGTGTCTCTGGTGGCATCTGGGGACTGCAGAATGGTTATGCGTTGATGGTGGGTGGCAATGCAGATGCGCTCGCCGCAGCTGAACCATTCATTAAAATCCTTGCCCCGGCGCCTGATGCTGGCTGGCTCCATTGCGGTGCGGCCGGCAGCGGTCATTTCGTAAAAATGGTACACAATGGTATCGAATATGGAATGATGCAAGCGCTGGCTGAAGGGCTTGCCCTGATGAAGGGCAAACACGAATTCGATATTGATCTTGCTGCCGTTACGGAGATGTGGCGTCATGGCAGTGTAGTGCGCTCGTGGCTGCTGGATCTGGCCGCAGAGTTTCTGCAACACGATCAAACCCTGGATGATATTCAGCCCTATGTTGCCGACTCAGGCGAGGGGCGCTGGACCGTGCTCGAATCGGTGGAGCAGGGCACGCCCGCGCCGGTGATGTCGCTGGCGTTGATGATGCGCTTTGCATCCCAGGGGCAGGGTGACTATGCCAACAAGTTGCTGGCGATGATGCGCAGGGGGTTTGGCGGTCATGCGGTGAAGGAGGGTGATGCATGAGCGATGACATGATGTATCCGTGCAATTTTGTCATTTTTGGTGCAACCGGCAACCTCGCGTCGAATAAGCTGATCCCTGCGCTGTATCGGTTGGAACAGGCCAATCGTTTGCCGAAGAGCCTCAGTTTTATTGCATTTGGACGGCGAGAATGGAATGACCAAGTGTGGCGTGAGCATGTCATGGCTTTGTTGCATGACAAACTCAAGGATCGTGGGGATGAGGACATTTGCGCACGCTTCGTGGCACGCTTCAGTTACCTTCAGGGTGAGTTGGGTGAGGTGGAATCCTACCAGCGCCTCAAGGAAGAACTGGGCAAGCCCAAGGCAGGCGTATGTTCCAATGTAATATTTTACCTTGCCATCAAACCCACCGACTTTTCCGCAGTCATCAAGAATCTGGATAAGTCCGGCCTGAGCAAGCCGCGCGGAATGCATCGGATCGTCGTGGAAAAACCTTTTGGCGAGGATATCGAATCCGCCCAGTACCTCAACGAATTGTTGCACCGCCATTTTGACGAACAGCAGATTTTCCGCATTGACCACTATCTGGGTAAGGAAACCGTACAGAACCTGTTGGTGTTCCGCTTTGCCAACACGCTGATCGAGCCATTATGGAACCGCAACTTTATCGATCATGTGCAGATCACCGTGGCGGAGTCGGTGGGCATCGAAAACCGCGCCGATTATTATGACAAGGCTGGTGCATTGCGAGACATGTTGCAAAACCACCTGATGCAGCTGCTCACCGTGGTGGCGATGGAACCGCCGCCTGCGCTGGAAGCAGACGCCTTGCGCGATGAAAAGGTCAAGGTGCTACGCTCGATTCGCCCCATAGCCAAGCGTTCCGTACACGCCCATGCGTTCCGTGCCCAATATGCGCCCGGTGCCGTGGAAGGGAACGCGGTGCAAGGCTATCAGCAGGAACCCGGGGTGGAACCCAACTCCATTACCGAAACATTTGTCGCCGCCAAATTTTACATTGATAACTGGCGCTGGCGTGGCGTGCCGTTCTACCTGCGTACCGGCAAACGTCTTGCAGACCAGACCTCCATGATCGCACTGCGTTTTCGCCATCCGCCTCAGCAGCTGTTCCGCGAAACTCCGCTGGAGACCATTGACCCGAACTGGATCGTGCTGTCAATCCAGCCGGAAGAAAGCATGCGTATGGAAATCCACGTCAAGCAGCCTGGTCTGGATATGGACACGCGCATGCTGCAACTCAATGCCAGCTATCGGCAAACCAACGAGATGCCACTTGATGCCTACGAAACCCTGCTGCTCGATGTGATCGAAGGCGACCGTACCTTGTTCATCCGTTTTGACGAAGTGGAGTGGGCATGGCGTGTGGTCGATCCTATCCTCAAGTACTGGGCGCAGGAGCGCGATTTCATTCATACCTATTCTGCCGGCAGTTGGGGCCCGCAGGAGGCTAACCGGCTATTCGATTCGGAAGACCAGGAATGGCGTAACGCGCTCTAATTCGAGTGGCGCGCATGCCGCGCCACTCCTCATTTAGCGGGTCTGGACGTTGGAAAATCTGCCTGACTGAACAAGTAATTATGCAGGGCGATTATCGCGCTGCCAGCGTAAATCAGGTGTAACTCCGGGACGGGAATTATTGCTCATCATCGACGGGTTGCTCGATCTTTGGGCGCTTGTCGATCTTCACCACGGCAACCATTTCTTTTGCCTTGCGCAGCAACTTCAACTGCGCTGTCTGGCCAGGCGTCTGCGTGGCAATCAATTGCAGCAATGAAGTGGAATCCTTCACGGGTTTGTCGTTGACATCAATCAGCACATCTCCCGGGCGGATACCTGCCAGATCTGCCGGCCCGCCTTTGAGAATTCCAGCAATCAGCGCACCATTGGTATTCGGCAATTTGAATGATTCAGCAAGTTCCGGCGTCAAGTCCTGCACTTCGACCCCGACCCAGCCACGCGTGACCGAGCCATGCTTGATGATCTGATCCATGATCTGGATAACCAGGCTCACCGGAATGGCAAAGCCGATTCCCTGCGAGCCACCAGTGCGCGTATAAATGGCGCTGTTGATGCCGATCAGGTTGCCGTTGGCATCCACCAGCGCCCCCCCCGAATTGCCGGGATTAATGGCGGCGTCAGTCTGGATGAAGTTTTCAAAGGTATTGATGCCGAGATGGGTACGCCCAAGCGCACTGATAATACCCATCGTGACCGTCTGGCCGACACCGAACGGATCGCCAATGGCCAGTACGATGTCGCCAACATTGCCTTTGTCAGGTTGGGCGAAACTGATGGAAGGAAGGCCAGTGAGATTGACCTTGAGCACAGCCAGGTCGGTTTCCGGGTCCGATCCTACCACCTTGGCTGGGACCGTACGTCCGTCATGTAACGCAACCTGAATTTCATCGGCTGCTTCGACTACGTGATGATTGGTCAGTATGTAACCATCCGCACTAACAATAACACCCGAACCAAGATTGTTGACCCGCTGCGAGCGCGAATCGGGGTGGTCGCCAAAAAAACGTTTGAAGACCGGGTCGTTGGCGAGTGGATTGCGTGGTAAGCGGACTTCCTTGCTGGTGAAAACATTAACTACGGAAGGAATGGCTTTTTTCGCTGCTGCGCTTAACGAAGTGATCTGTGGGCCATTGCCGGGCGCCGTGACTTCATGAATGGTGATATTCGGGCCTGTATGCATGCTGTGCCAAGTTAGCCAGTCTGGCCTGAAAATGACCACTACAAAAAGCACGCCGAGCGCAATGGTCGTGCTCTGTGCAAAAACCAGCCAAAACTTCCGCATCTTCAAATACGCCTATGTAATAAAACAAATTCCCGAAAATTATACAGGACGGACAGTGCCTATATTTCGAGCTCACAATTTAAATTGTGAGATAAATGCGGACAGGGGCTTTATGTTTCAAGCCAGTTTTGGGTAAAATAGCAGTTTTTGTAAGTCCGTAGTCACCTAAACAGGGATCGTTTATGAGCAATCAGCAAGTGGATCGTAGCAAGCGGCGTTTCCTCATCGCCGCCACTACTGCCGTCGGCGGGGTGGCGGGTGTCGCCGTGATGGTGCCTTTTGTCATGAGCATGCTGCCTAGCGAGCGTGCGAAGGCGGCTGGTGCACCGGTCGATGTGGATATCAGCAAGTTGGAGCCTGGTATGTTGCTGGCAGTGGCGTGGCAAGGTAAGCCGGTGTGGGTAGTCAACCGCACCAAGGAAATGCTGGCCAGACTGCCCAAGAATGACTCGTTTCTGCTGGATCCGAAGTCCGAACAGCCACAACAGCCGGAATACTGCAAAAACGGGTGGCGCTCCATCAAACCCGAAATTTTGGTAGTGGTTGGTATCTGTACTCATCTCGGTTGTTCTCCTACCTTCCGTAAAGAAGTTGGCGCCGCCGATCTTGGTGCGGACTGGCCCGGTGGCTGGCTCTGCCCTTGTCATGGTTCCAAGTATGATCTTGCAGCTCGGGTGTTCAAAGATGTGCCGGCGCCCCTGAATATGGACATCCCACCATACAAATTTGTCAACGACAACCTGATTCTGGTTGGCGATGACAGCAAAGGAGCGTAATCAATGAGTACCATGCAAAAGTTTGTTGGCTGGATAGACGAACGCTTTCCATTGACAGCCAACTGGAAAACGCATTTGTCCGAATACTATGCGCCGAAGAATTTCAACTTCTGGTACTTCTTTGGTTCGCTGGCATTGTTGGTGCTGGTGATGCAGATTGTTACTGGCATCTTCCTTACCATGAACTACAAGCCGGATGCTGCGCTGGCGTTCATGTCCGTCGAATACATCATGCGCGACGTGGATTGGGGCTGGCTGATCCGCTACATGCACTCCACCGGCGCCTCGATGTTCTTCGTGGTGGTTTACCTGCATATGTTCCGTGGCCTGATGTATGGCTCATACCGCAAACCGCGTGAACTGCTCTGGGTGTTCGGCATGTTCCTCTACCTCGCGCTGATGGCCGAAGCATTCATGGGCTACCTGTTGCCATGGGGCCAGATGTCGTACTGGGGCGCGCAAGTGATTATTTCCCTGTTTGGCGCCATTCCAGTCATCGGTAACGACCTGTCGCTGTGGATCCGAGGTGATTTTGTGGTCTCTGACGCAACCCTCAACCGCTTTTTTGCATTCCACGTGATCGCGCTGCCGCTTGTACTGGTGGGTCTTGTTGCTGCACACATCATTGCACTGCACGAAGTGGGTTCGAACAATCCGGACGGTATCGAAATCAAGAAGCACAAAGACCCTGTCACTCACATCCCGCTTGACGGCATTCCTTTCCATCCGTATTACACGGTGAAAGACATCATGGGTGTGGTAGTATTTCTGATGATATTTTCGGCGATTGTCTTCTTCGCGCCGACGATGGGTGGCTGGTTCATCGAAGCAAATAACTTCATTCCTGCAAACCCGCTGAAAACGCCCCCGCATATTGAGCCTGTGTGGTATTTCACCCCGTTTTACGCCATTCTGCGCGCCGTGCCGGATAAATTTCTAGGTGTGGTGGCAATGGGTGCGTCTGTGGTGATCATGTTCTTCCTGCCTTGGCTGGATCGCTCCAAAGTCAAATCAATCCGCTATCGTGGCACTTTATACAAGAGCTTCCTGACCCTGTTTGTTATCAGCTTTATTGCACTGGGATATCTGGGCACACAAGGTGTTACCGTGCTTACCACGAACTTGGCGCGGGGATTTAGCGTGATTTATTTCGCCTTCTTCCTGTTAATGCCCTGGTATACCAAGATTGACAAGACCAAACCTGAACCGGAAAGGGTGACTGGATAATGAAGAAGCTTCTGTTTGCGCTACTGTTTGTGCCTCTGATTGCCTTTGGATCGGAGGAGAGCGTCCATCTGGATAAAGCGCCGGTCAACCTTGAAGACTACGCGTCGCTGCAACGTGGCGCGCGCATCTTCACCAACTATTGCCTGAGCTGCCACAGTGCCAATGCCATGCGCTATTCGCGTCTGGAAGATATTGGTCTGAGCAAAGATCAGATCAAGAATAATCTGATGTTTGCGAGTGCCAACGTGGGCGATACCATGAGCATTAGCATGAGCCCTGTAAATGCCCAGGAATGGTTCGGCGCCGCTCCTCCAGATCTTTCCGTTGAGGCGCGAGCTCGCACCCCTGACTGGTTGTACACTTATCTGCGCAGTTTCTATCTTGACGATACCCGCCCCACCGGCTGGAACAATACGGTATTCGAAAAAGTGGGAATGCCGAATGTTCTCTGGAGTTTGCAGGGTGAGCAGGTGCTTAAGAAGAGTGCCGACGCTCATGATGAGCATGCTGCCCCAGAGTTCGAACTGGTCAAGCCGGGCAAGATGAGTCAAGTTGAGTACAACGCCATGGTTGGCGATCTGGTCAATTATTTGACCTGGATGGGCGAACCCATACAGACCACCCGTCAGGAGTTAGGAATAGTAGTAATGCTGTTTCTTGGGGTATTCTTTATTCTGGCTTACTACCTGAAGAAAGAATTCTGGAAGGATATTCACTAGGCTCCGTCATACTTTCTGTCATTGTTCGTCACGGCCGGCGGGTACTCCGCCGGCCATGTCATTTTCAGGGTAAAGCATCATGATGACTTTGTATTCCGGCAATACCTGTCCCTATAGCCAGCGCTGCCGCATAGTCCTGTTCGAGAAGGGTATGGATTTTGAAATCATCGACGTGGACTTGCACAACAAGCCCGAAGATCTGGCGCTGATGAATCCCTACAATCGCGTACCGGTATTGGTCGAACGCGATCTTATTCTGTATGAAGCCAATATCATTAATGAATACATAGATGAGCGTTTTCCGCATCCGCAGTTGATGCCGGCTGATCCGGTAATGCGCGCGCGCGCGCGCTTGTTCCTGTTCAATTTTGAACAGGATCTTTTCAGTCATGTCCATGCTATTGAACACGGCAGCCAGAAAGCGGCAGAAAAAGGGCGTGCGCTGGTGCGTGACAGCCTGACCCAGATTGCCCCTATTTTTGCCAAGCAGAAATACATGCTGAATGATGAGTTTTCCATGCTTGACGTAGCAATAGCCCCCTTGCTGTGGCGCCTCGATTATTATGACGTTCAGTTGCCACGGCAAGCCGCCAACCTATTGAAATATGCCGAACGCATTTTCAGCAGGCCTGCATTTATCGAGGCGCTTACCCCAAACGAAAAAGCCATGCGCAAGTAATGCCCACGATCTCGACCAAACCCTACTTGATCCGCGCCATTTACGAATGGTGTGTAGACAATGGCTTTACCCCGCATCTTTCGGTGGTTGTTGACCAGAATACGCGGGTGCCCATGGAGTTCGTCAAGGAAGGGCAGATCGTGCTTAATCTGTCTGCCAGCGCCACCCGCAATCTCACCATGGACAATGATTGGGTGCAGTTTTCCGCCCGTTTTGGCGGGATTTCGCGTGAACTGCAAATTCCCATTGCGGCGGTGGTTGGTATTTTTGCCCGCGAAAATGGCGAGGGTATGGGTTTTGCGCCGGAAGCACAGACTGATATGGCAAATCCGCATGAGCCTGAACCTGAACCCCCCAAGCCAACCAAACCCCGTCTGAAAATCGTCAAATAAGCGATTCCTTTAGCAGCTTGCTGGCTATACTTTATTGGCTCATCTTCTCTGCTATTCTTTTATATAATCGGTTTCATCTGCCTGAGCGTAGCATTGGGGATTATTAATATTCCATTTGTAAGGTAACCAAATGAAATCACTCAAACATTTTTTAGGGATTGTCGGCATGAGTCTCATGTTGGCCATACCAATAGCCCAAGCGAAAACTGCTACACCGGTTCAAGGCCCGCACATCCCGAATGTTTACAAGGTTCAGTTGGCAAAAGGGGTGAGCGCCGACGACGCCGTGGATTCCATGAAGCTGCGCGCCAATGCACTTAACATTAAACTGGTATCCGAATTGCCGTTGTCGAAACAGGTCGAGGCAGTGACAGGCAAGCCGCAGCGACGCATGACCATTTTTCAGTTCTGTGATGCAGTCACGGCCAAGGAACTGGTTGACCTCAATCTTGATTACGCTATTTTCCTGCCGTGTCGAGTGGCATTGATCGAGGACAAACACGGACAGGTTTGGCTGATTATGATGGACATGAATGTGGATCAACTGGCCAAGGAAGGCAATATGAATACAGCGCTGAAGCAGAAAATTTCAAAGGTGCGCAATGACTTGATCGAGATTATCAACGCCGGAGCCAAAGGCGAGTTGTAATCTGTTTTGAAAATAAAGAACGGCGTGGAACACCCCAATTCCACGCCGTTACTTTATTGGCCAAGCAGTTGTTCCAGTGTCACCAGAAAAACATATTCATCGCTGCCGCCGGTATCCAGCCAGGTCAATGGCAAATGTGGAAAGGCGGCCTCCAGCGCTTCACGATTATGCCCAATCTCGGCGACCAGAATACCGCCCGGATTGAGATGATCTGGTGCAGCAGCGAGGATCGCACGGATATGCGCCAGGCCGTCATCACCGCTGGCCAGTGCCAGTTCCGGCTCAGCCCGATATTCGGCAGGAAGTGTCGCCATGCTGGGCGTGTTGACGTAGGGTGGATTGCTTACAATGACGTCATAAGTGCGGCCGGAAAGCTGGCTGAACAAGTCAGACCGAATCACCTGCACTTGCGCTTGCAACTGGTAGTCGCTGATATTGCGCTCGGCTACAGCCAGCGCATCGGCTGATATATCAACAGCGTCAATTGTTGCATTGGGGAAAGCATGCGCCATCAGAATAGCCAGGCAACCGGAGCCCGTACACATGTCCAGCCCGGCCTGCACAGCTTCGGGATTTTCCACCCACGGCATCAGTTGTTCACGCAATAATTCGGCAATGAACGAGCGCGGAATAATGACCCGTTCATCCACATAAAATGCGAACTCCCCCAGCCATGCCTGATGCGTGATATAGGCCGCAGGGATACGCTGTTTCACGCGTTTCTCAAACACCTGTTGCAGATCTTCGCGTTCCACTTCGGTGAGGCAGGCGTCGAGAAACGGGTCCAGCCTGTCCAGCGGCAGATGCAGGCTGTGCAGGATCAGATAAGCGGCTTCATCGTAGGCGTTGGTCGTGCCGTGGCCAAAAAACAGGCCGGCCGCGTTCATGCGGCTCACCCCGAAGCGCAACCAGTCGCGCACCGTGATCAGCGCATCGGTATCGTGAAAATAATCGTGGCTCATCGGCTTAGCAGTTTTTCCAGAGTTTTTTGGTAGATCGCGCGTAGCGGTTCCAGTGCGGCGACCGGCACATTTTCGTTAAGCTTGTGGATGCTGGCGTTCATCGGACCGAATTCCACCACCTGTGCGCAGATATCGGCTATAAAACGCCCATCCGAAGTGCCGCCACTGGTGGAGAGTTCGGTATCCAGTCCGGTGACCTCCTTGATCGCAACACTGATGGCGTCTACCAGCGCGCCGCGCGGAGTGAGGTAGGGTTTACCCGATTCTTCCCAATCGAGATCGTATTCCAGACCGTGTCGGTCGAGCACTTCGTGTACTCGCGCTTTCAAGTCATCCTTTGTGCTGGCAGTGGAATGGCGGAAGTTGAAGCGAATTTCCACCGTACCGGGCACCACATTGGTCGCACCGGTACCGCCGTGGATATTGGAGATTTGCCAGCTGGTCGGCGGAAAGTATTCGTTGCCCTTATCCCATTCGATCGCAGCCAGTTCGGCGATGACCGGGGCGACCTGGTGGATTGGATTGCGGACCAGATGCGGGTAGGCAATATGACCCTGGATACCCTTGACGGTGAGGCGACCGGACAACGAACCACGGCGGCCATTTTTGATGGTGTCACCCAGTTGCGACACGCAGGTGGGTTCGCCGACGATGCAGCAATCAATTTTTTCGCCACGCGCAGCCAGCATTTCCACCACTTTGACCGTTCCATGGGTGGCGATCCCTTCCTCATCCGAGGTGATCAGCAAAGCAATCGAGCCAGCGTGATCGGGATGCTGGGCGACGAAACCTTCTATCGAAGTCACAAACGCCGCCAGCGAGGCTTTCATGTCAGACGCGCCGCGCCCGTACAAAATATCATCGCGTATGGTGGGGATGAATGGGTCGGAATACCATTGATCGAGCGGCCCGGTTGGCACCACATCGGTATGTCCGGCAAAGCACACCACCGGGCTGGCATCGCCCCGGCGCGCCCACAGGTTGATGACGCCGTTGGAAACGATGGTTTCAAAGCGAAAGCCCAGTGGCGCCAGGCGTTCTTGCATCAAGGCCTGACAACCGGCGTCATCAGGGGTGTTGGAGCGGCGCGAGATGAGTTCCTGGGTGAGGGCGAGGGTATCGGTCATGGGGATTTATTTGCTTGCGGCTTCAATGGATTTGATAACTTCGGTTTCAATTTCGCTTGCTATTGCTTGTGCCGGACTGCCTTGGGCAACCATGCTGGGTTTGACGAACAGCACCGTGGTTTGCCCGGCTTTCTGAATCAGCGTGATATGCAAAGGACATAGCGCCAGCGCGGCAGGGTCCAGATTGGACAGTCGATTGGCAAATCCTGCGTTGCAGAACACCATGCTACGGATGGCTTCAAGCTTGTTCAGGTTGTAATCCTTGCCGAATTTTGTTGCCATGCCGTCCAGATTTTTACCGATATCCGGCTCAAAAATTACATAAAAACCATTATTTTCCAGATTGTTATGAATTGAATTGTATGTTGCTTCAAGATCTCCGGGTATGGTTTTTTCGTAAATGTCCGGGCTACCCGCCCAGCTTGGCAGGGCAGTCAAAAGCATGGCAGCGGCCAAGATGATTTTTTTCATTTCAGTCTCCAGTTAATGCGGCGTACTCCGCCGGGCTAAATCCCACCAGTATCTGTCCGGCATGTTCCAGCACCGGGCGTTTGATCACACTGGTTTTTTCCACCATCAGTGCAAACGCGGCTTCCTGGGTGGTGACGCTGGCTTTCACCGGGTCTGGCAACTGGCGCCAGGTCATGCCTTGGCGATTAAGCAGTTTTTCCCAGCCCACCTGTTGCGCCCAGGCGGTCAGCAGCGCGGTGTTTACGCCAGCTTTCTTGAAATCATGAAATTCGTAAGCCTGGCCGTGTTCATCCAGCCAGGCCAGGGCTTTTTTGACCGTACTGCAATTGGAAATACCGTAAATGCGCATGCTACCGATAGAATAGTGATAATTCGCTCATTTTAATCGAGAACTGCTCATGCGTCGCTTCGCTTCTGACGGTGGCCAGCCCGGCACCGCCGACTGGCGCACTATCCGCCTGTTGTTGCCCTATCTGTGGGAATACAAATGGCGCGTCACCATTGCGCTGAGTTTCCTGATCGGCGCCAAACTCGCTGTGGTGGGCGTGCCGCTGATATTGAAGCAGGTGGTAGACTCGCTCAACCGGCCCAAGGCGATGCTGGTCGTGCCGGTGGCCCTGCTGCTGGGGTATGGTGCATTGCGACTGGCCAGCACGGTATTTTCCGATTTACGCGACATCGTGTTCGCCAAGGTGACCCAGCACGCTATCCGCCGCGTCGGGCTGGAGGTGTTCCGTCACCTGCACAATCTCTCGCTGCGCTTTCACCTGGAACGTCAGACTGGCGGAGTGTCGCGCGATATTGAGCGTGGCGCGCGCGGCATTTCCTCGCTGATCAACTTCACCCTGTTTTCCATCCTGCCCACGCTGATCGAAATCAGCCTGGTAGCGGGGATATTGTTTGCCAAGTTCGACTGGGTGTTCGCCGCCATCACCCTGACGGTGCTGGTGGTGTACATCGCGCTCACCATTACCATCACCGAATGGCGTACCCATATTCGCCGTGAAATGAACGAACTCGACTCGCAGGCCAATACCAAGGCCATCGACAGCTTGCTCAATTACGAGACGGTGAAATACTTCGGCAACGAGGACTTCGAAGCCAGACGCTACGACGCCAGTCTGCAACGCTGGGAAAAAGTCGCGATCAAGAGTCAGACATCGCTGGGACTGCTCAATGCAGTACAGGCGACAATTATTGCCAGCGGCGTGACGATCATGCTGTTGCGCGCTTCCGCGGGTGTGGTCGCGGGCAAGCTCACCATTGGCGATCTGGTGATGATCAACGCCTTCCTGATCCAGATGTTCATTCCGCTGAATTTTCTCGGCGTCATGTATCGCTCGATCAAACAGTCCCTCACCGATATCGAGCGACTGTTCAAGCTGCTCCACGTCAACCGCGAAATCCAGGACGCCCCGGCTGCCAGACCGCTGCAACTGAAGGGTGGTGTGGTACGTTTCGAGGATGTGCGTTTCGGCTACGATGCGGACCGCATGATATTGCATGGCGTGAGTTTTGACATCCCCGCCGGGCACAACGTGGCAGTGGTCGGCACCAGCGGGGCCGGCAAGTCTACGCTGGCGCGGCTGTTATTCCGCTTTTACGACGTGACGGACGGACGTATCAGTATCGACGGCCAGGACATCCGCAGCGTCACCCAGCACAGCCTGCGCGCCGCAATTGGCATCGTGCCGCAGGACACCGTGCTGTTCAACGACAGCATCTACTACAACATCGCCTACGGCCGTCCCGAGGCCAGCCGCGAAGAAATCGTCGAGGCTGCGCGCGCCTCACACATCCTGCATTTCATCGAGTCGCTCCCCAAAGGCTGGGAAACCACCGTAGGCGAGCGTGGCTTGAAATTATCCGGCGGCGAAAAGCAGCGGGTGGCGATTGCACGCACGCTGCTCAAAAATCCGGCCATCCTCATCCTGGACGAAGCCACTTCTGCGCTCGACACGACGACCGAAAAAATCATCCAGGCCGAACTCAAGGAAGTCGCCAAATCGCGTACCACGCTGACCATTGCTCACCGTCTTTCCACCATCATCGACGCAGATCAAATATTGGTGATGGAGCAGGGCGAAATCGTGGAGCGCGGCAGTCATCGCGAGTTGCTGGCGCAAAATGGCGTGTACGCGCGGCTGTGGGCGATGCAGCAGGAAGAAGGCGTCGAAGCGGTTGCAGCCGCATGAGCCTGCAGATCGAAATGGTAAGCTGGGCGCAACAATCTGCCACGCTGGCCAGCCTGCGTCGCGCCGTGTTCATCGAGGAGCAGGGCGTGCCGGAAGCGCTGGAGTGGGATGGGCTGGACGCGGCTGCGACCCATTTCATTGCATTGGAAGATGGCAACGCGATCGGCTGCGCTCGATTGCTTGCCGATGGCCACATCGGTCGCATGGCGGTGCTGCCGGCCTGGCGCGGCAAAGGCGCAGGGCGCGCATTGCTGAATGCAGTGTTGCATGCCGCGCGTCAGCAGTATCTGAGCTGGCTGTATCTGAATGCCCAGACTCATGCCGCGGGATTTTATGCCCGCTTCGGTTTTCAACCCGTTGGCGCGGAATTCCCCGACGCCGATATTCCCCACCTACGTATGGAGCTTGTTATGGAATACCACATCGATACCCTCAACCAGCAGTTTGCCATTGCCGGCCAGCTCAAATTTGTGGATGCCGAAGCGGGCGTGCCGGTGGTCGAAATTACCACCCCGCACGCAACCGCACGCATTGCGGTACAGGGTGCGCAAGTGCTGGAATGGCAGCCAAGCGGGCAGCAGCCGGTGCTGTGGGTGAGCCGCGCAGCGGTGTACCAGCTAGGTAAAGGCGTGCGCGGCGGCGTACCGGTGTGCTGGCCGTGGTTCGGCGCGGGTGAGGCAGGCAAACCGGCCCATGGTTTTGTGCGCACGCGCATGTGGGAAGTGCGCGAAACCGGGCGGGGCATGGCAGACAGCGTATTTATTCGATTCGGCATGAAAGACGACGAATCCACCCGTGCGCTGTGGGATTACGCTTTTGACCTGGAACTGATCGTCACCGTGGGGGCGGCGCTCAAGATGGAACTGGTGACGCGCAACACGGGTATTGCAGCGTTTGAGATCAGCGAGGGGCTGCATACCTATTTTCGTGTGGGCAATATCCGGCAGACGCGGGTGCTGGGACTGGAAAATACCGAGTACCTGGATAAAGTGCTGGATTTTGTCCGTGACACCCAGATCGGGGCGGTCGGTTTCAGCGGCGAAACTGACCGGGTTTATGTCAACACCACAACCGATTGCGTGATTGATGACACAGAGTTGCACCGCAAGATTCGCGTTGCCAAGTCAGGCAGCACTTCAACTGTGGTGTGGAACCCATGGACAGAAAAGGAAAAAGGTTTTGCCGACATGGCCGCTGGTGAGTACCAGGAGATGCTGTGTGTAGAAACGGTAAACGCGGGTGATGTGCGCGTGACTGTCGCTGCAGGGGCCGCGCATAGCCTGGCGGCATTCGTCAGTCTGGAGCCAGGCGTGTAATTCGCGTGTGCAAAAAGTAAGGAACCGAATGCCGGTTTGGCCTATCTTTAGAAGTCTCGGTCCAATTCAATGGAGGCATGCATGCAAACCTGGGTGATCGTGGCTCTGGTGGTGTTTGTTGGCTTGGTGCTGACGCTGCAACTGGCTACTTACTGGCGTGCTCGACGCGTGCTCGGGCGTGCAGCTCCGGATACCGGCAGCGTAGATGGGAGCGCTGCTGGCGAACGCCGCCGGATTTATTACTTCTTTGCCGAGCATTGTGGCCCGTGCCGGGCGATGACACCGCTGGTCGCGCAACTACAGCAGACGCATCACCATCTGATCAAGGTAGACGTGGCGCAATCACTGGCGCTGGCACGGGCGTTCGGCGTCGCAGCGACGCCCAGTTTCGTTTTGGTGGAAGACGACACGATTCGTCAGGTGCGCCTGGGTGGCATGAGCGAAAAACGCCTCAGGCACATGCTCGAAGCTGGCTGACCTGCAACCCAAACTCATCATGCACGGCGTGCTCCCCAGTTTTATCCGTTTTAATGCGCAATCCTGCCGCGATCTTGCCCAGGCGGAGCGGCGCGAATGGTGGCTGAGCAACGGACTGGGCGGTTATGCTGCCGGCACCATCGCCGGCACGCTGACACGGCGCTACCACGGCCTGCTGGTAGCGCCCCTGCATCCGCCATTAGGGCGCGTGCTGGTATTTGCCAAGGCCGATGCCACGGTGATGCTCGGCAAGCAGTCCTGGCCATTGTTCAGCAACCGCTGGTCGGGAGGCGTACTGGAGCCGCAAGGCCACCTGCAACTTACTTCGTTTCATCTCGATGGGCGTATGCCGGTATGGCGCTACGCTATCGCTGACCTGCAAATCGAGGCCAGAATCTGGATGGTGGCGGGTGAAAATACGACCTGCCTGGCGTGGCGCCTGTTGTCTGCGAACAGCCAGTACGACCAGCCGCGCCTGTGCGTGCGACTGATGGTGAATAACCGCGACCATCATGGCCTGACCCGGCACGCCCTATTCAACCCGGCGCTGGACGTCAGCGAGGGGGATATGAAAGTTCAGCTCGATGGCCATCACACGCTGCAGTTTCGTACCCGCAGCGGGCTTATCAAACCGCAATACGGCTGGATCGAAAATTTTGCGTTGACGCAGGAAACCGAGCGCGGCTTGCCGGATCAAGACGAGCATTTATGTGTAGGGCAGATTACATTGCCGCTGCTGGTCGGTGAGTGGACGGGATTTGTCGCCTCGCTGGAAGCCGACACGTCACCTTATCTGACTGAAGCCATGCACATCAAGCAAACACGTACTACCCAGTTGCTGCGGCGGGTGAAGGTGCAACTGGGCGAATACGGTGCGGCACCGGACTGGATTGACCAGTTGCTGCTGGCTGCAGACAGTTTTTTGATCAAATGCCCGTTTGCCGATGACGCCCATACTGACGCGATCATCGCCGGTTACCCATGGTTCGGAGAATGGGGGCGCGACACCATGATCGCCCTGCCCGGATTGTGCCTGGCTACCGGACACTACGATACCGCACGGCGTATTCTGGAGGGTTTCGCCACACGTTCGGCGCAAGGCTTGCTGCCTAATTCTTTCTCCGGCGCAGGAGAAACGGCTGAATACAATACGGCGGATACCACACTGTGGTACTTCGAAGCCTGGCGCACTTACATCGAAGAGACCAACGACCGCTCCGCGCTCAAGCGCATCCTGCCCCTGTTGCGCAAGCTGCTGGGCTGGTACCTGCGTGGCACCCGCCATGGAATTGCCATGGACCGTCACGATGGCCTGCTCCATGCGGGTGAAGCGGGTGTGCAATTGACCTGGATGGATGCCTGTAATGCCGGCGTGCCAGTAACGCCGCGTACCGGCAAGCCGGTGGAAATCAACGCACTGTGGATCAACGCGCTGGCAACTATGGCCGATTTTTGTCGTCTGGACGGATTTAGCGACCGCTTCTACCGCACCCGCCTGGCGCATGCACGGCAAGGGTTCGAGCGTTTTGTCAAAGGCGATGGAACGGGTTTGTACGACGTGATCGACGGCATTGATGGCAACGATGCCACCCTGCGCCCCAACCAGATCATAGCGGTAAGCCTGAGGCACACCGCGCTGACGCCGCGCATCCAGGCTGAGGTTGTGGGCGTCGTTCAACGCGAACTCCTCACCCCATTCGGCCTGCGCACACTGGCTCCCGGCCACCCGGATTATCATGGCCAATACCGAGATGGGGTAGCCGCACGTGACATGGCTTATCACCAGGGTACGGTATGGCCATGGCTGCTGGGGCATTATGCGCTGGCGGAATATCGCGTGAGCCTGGATGCGGAACTGGCACAGTCGCGGCTCGATGCCATGGGCGGGCACCTGTGCGAGGCAGGGCTGGGCAGCATCAGTGAGATTTTCGATGGCGATGCGCCGCATCATCCACGCGGCGCTCCGGCACAGGCCTGGTCAGTGGCGTGTGTGCTGGATGCCTGGTATCGCCTGGAACAAGTGAAGCGGCGCAACCGGCATGAACCACGGCACGCTTGATGCCAGGCATTTGCGCTAGGCGTAATGAAAGCTATATGATCCAGTCATGAACGCGATACGTCTGCTGCTGATTCTGCTTGTGAGCCTCGCGCTGCCGGTTAACGGCTACGCGGCGCTGGCGGCCGTGTCGCCATGTTGCCCCATGCAGCAAGACCAGGACATGACTTCGATGCCGAGCGGTCAGGCGTGTTGTTGTCACCACGGCGATAGCGGGGACAAGAACGGCAAACCGTGCAAATGTGACCAGATGTGCAAAACCGCCAATCCGTTCCAGGCAGTGGCGGCAAAATCCGTTTTCTTTCCTTTACCGCAATGGCAGCCCTTGCTGCAATCAACCGTCCGCGTCATTTCCTTCGACGCAGCCGGCGTCTGGCGTCCGCCGCGTCTGCTCTGATTCTCTGATCTGGTTTGCCCCTCACCCGGCGTGAGGGGCATGTGCGCCCATGGCGCGCCCATCCTAGGAGTTTTGGAGCATGATTTCATTCCCGTTACCGACATGGCGGCAAAATGTGCTGGCTATGGTCGTGGTGGCATTTGCTGGACCCGCCGTAGCTGCGCCCCTGAGTTTTGAAGCAGCCTTGCAACTGGCCGAGCGTAACGCGCCTTCGCTTGCCGTGGACAACGCGCGGATCGAAGCAGCCCGCCAGGCAGCCATTCCTGCCGGAGAACTGCCCGACCCGAAACTGGTGCTCGGTATCGACAACTTACCCATCAATGGGCCGGATCGCTTTAACCTCAACCGTGATTTCATGACCATGCGCCGCATTGGGGTCAGTCAAGAAGTGCCCAATTCAGACAAGCGTCAGGCACGTGTCGACGTGGCGCAGAGCACGATAGATCGGGTGATAGCGGAGCGCCGCATCGAACGGCTCAAGGTGCGGCGCGAAACCGCGCTGGCCTGGATCACCCGCTATACGGTGGAACGCAAGCTGGCATTATTTGATGCCCTATATCGTGAAAACCGGCTGCTGGCGGAGGCAGTGAGCACCCGTATTGCAGCTGGACGCGGTCTGGCAATGGACACCATACTGCCACGCCAGGAAGCGGCCGCACTGGCGGATCGCCACGACCAGCTGGAGCGCGAACGCAGCGATGCCGAGGCGGCCCTCAAGCGCTGGATAGGTGCAGCCGGGGGCGAACCGCTGGTGGGCGAAGCGCCGACTTGGCCGATAAGCTCTGAAACGCTGGCACACCATCTGCATCATCACCCCGAACTTGGCGTTTATGACTCGATGACGAATCAGGCCGAAGCTGAAGTGCGCGAGGCCGAGTCCACGAAAAAGCCCGACTGGGCTGTGGAATTCGCCTACCAGCAGCGCGGCCCTGATTTCAGCAACATGGCCTCCATCCAGTTCACCTTTGACTTGCCGGTGTTTGCGGCACGCCGCCAGGATCCGCAAATCGCTGCCAAACGCGCAGAACTGGTACGCATTGACGCCGAGCGCGAGACAACCCTGCGCGAGCACGCCCAGATGCTGGCGACCGACCTGGCTGCCTACCGGCAACTCGACCGCGCCGTACAGCGCCAGCACGCCAGTCTGATTCCGTTGGCACAGCAGAAGGTCCAATTGGCACTGGCTGCTTACCGTGGCGGCCAAGCCGATCTGGCGACAGTGATTGCCGCACGCAGTGAGTGGATCGATGCCCGCCTCAAGGCCATCGACCTTGAAGGCCAGCGCGCACTGGTTGCCGCCCGGCTCCACTATGCCTATGGGGAGAATAAATGATGAATGCAAAACACCTGAAACTGGCCGCGCTGATGCTGATATTTTTGGCCGCAGGTGCGGCGGGTGGCTACTGGTGGGCAAACCATACACGAATGAACTCAGGCCCGGCAATGACTGCGTCTTCGCAAGCCCCAGCCGAGCGTAAGCCGCTGTACTGGTACGACCCGATGGTACCCCAGCAGCATTTCGACAAGCCGGGTAAATCGCCGTTCATGGATATGGCGCTGGTACCGAAATATGCCGATGACAGTGGTAATAAAGCGGATGCCGGGTCGGTCAAAATCGATCCGAGAGTCGTGCAAAACTTGGGCATGCGCACCGCCAGCGTAACTCGGGGCAGTTTGACGCCGAAGCTGGAAGCCACCGGTGTTCTGGCTTTCAACGAGCGCGATGTGTCCATCGTGCAGGCGCGCGCGGCGGGGTTCGTGGAACGGGTATTCGCACGGGCGCCGGGTGACGTGGTCGCGGCGGGCAGCCCGCTGGTCAGCCTGCTGGTGCCGGAATGGAGTGGCGCGCAACAGGAATTTCTGGCGCTGAAAAAAAGTGGTGATGCGGCGCTGATAGATGCCGCCCGGCAACGTATGCAAGTGCTGGGGATGCCATCTCAATTGATCCAGCAGGTAGAGCGCAGCGGCGTGCCGCATCCGGTGGTGACCGTGAGTTTCCCGATGGGTGGCGTGATCCGCGAACTCGATGTGCGCGCCGGCATGACGGTGACCAGCGGTCAGACCCTGGCCAAGGTGAATGGCCTGGGCACGGTCTGGCTCGATGTGGCCGTGCCCGAGGCGCTGGCCCAGCAGATACGGGTCGGACAAAGCGCGCAGGCGCGGCTGCCTGCACTGCCGGGTGAAGTCATCCAGGGACGCGTGACGGATATCCTGCCGGAGGCCAACCTCGATACCCGCACTCTGAAGGTGCGGGTGGAGCTGCCGAATAAACATGGCCATCTGCGCCCGGGGCTGACTGCACAGGTGCAACTGGCGGACAGCAATAAGCAAAGTGTGCTGCTGGTACCCACCGAGGCGATTATCCGGACAGGTAAGGGCGCCATGGTCATGGTGGCCGAAAGCGGCGGCCACTACCGGCCGGTGGAAGTGCAAACCGGTGCCGAGGCGGGCGGACAAACAGCGGTGCTGGGCGGCTTGAGTGAAGGCCAGAAGGTCGTCACCTCCGGCCAGTTCCTGATCGATTCGGATGCCAGCCTTCAGGGTATTTTTGCCGCTGCCGACGCACCTGACACCGGCACAGCACCAGCATCAACACAGGTGCCAGCGCCCATGGCGCTGCACGAGGCAGAAGGCCGTATTGTCGGCATCGGTAAAGATGAAGTCACCATTGCGCACGGTCCGTTCAAGACGCTCAACATGCCCGGCATGACCATGAGCTTTCCGCTGGCGAATGCGCACCTGATCCATGGATTCAAAGTGGGTGACAAGGTGCGCGTCGGCATGCGCCAAACCGATAGCGGCCTAGTGATCGAACGCCTCGAGAAAAACGGAGGCGCCAAATGATCCGGCGCGTCATCGAATGGTCAGTCAATAACCGCTTCCTGGTGCTGCTGGCGACCCTGTTCGCCACAGCCTGGGGAGTGTGGGCGGTGATGAGCACGCCCATCGACGCGCTGCCGGACTTATCCGATGTGCAGGTGATCATCCGTACGCCTTACGCGGGACAGGCGCCGCAGATCGTGGAAAACCAGGTGACCTATCCGTTGGCTACCACGATGATGTCGGTACCCGGCGCGAAGGTAGTGCGCGGTTATTCGTTTTTCGGCGACTCCTTCGTCTATGTACTGTTCGAGGACGGCACCGATCTGTACTGGGCACGCTCGCGGGTGCTCGAGTATCTCAGCCAGTTACAGGGCAAGCTGCCGCCTGGCGCCAAACCGTCGCTGGGCCCAGACGCAACCGGAGTAGGCTGGATTTACGAATATGCGCTGGTGGATAGTACCGGCCGGCACGATCTCGCCCAGCTACGCGCCCTGCAGGACTGGTTTCTCAAATATGAACTGAAAAGCCTGCCCAACGTCGCCGAGGTCGCGACCATCGGCGGCATGGTCAAGCAGTATCAGGTGGTGCTCGATCCGGTGAAACTGGCCAGCTTTGGTGTGACGCACGAACAGGTCATCAAAGCGATACGCAACGCGAATCAGGAAACCGGCGGCGGCGTGCTGGACATGTCAGAAACCGAGTATATGGTACGTGCTTCGGGCTATCTGAAAACGCTGGATGACTTCCGCGAAATTTCGCTGAAAGTGGGGCAGGGCGGGGTGCCGGTCACCCTGGGCGAGGTGGCGCATATCCAGATCGGCCCGGAAATGCGTCGCGGCGTCGCCGAGCTCGACGGGCAGGGCGAAGTCGTCGGCGGCGTGGTGATCTTGCGCTCCGGTAAAAACGCGCGCACCACCATCGCGGCAGTCAAGGCCAGGCTGGCGGAACTGAAAAAAAGCCTGCCGCCGGGAGTGGAGATCGTTCCCACCTATGATCGCAGCCAACTCATCGACAGCGCAGTGGAGAACCTCAGCCACAAGCTGATCGAGGAATTCATTGTCGTCGCGCTGGTGTGCGTGATATTCCTCTGGCATCTGCGCTCCTCGCTGGTGGCGATCGTGTCGTTGCCGCTGGGGGTGTTGATCGCCTTTATCGTCATGCGCCATCAGGGGATTAACGCCAACATCATGTCGCTGGGCGGCATTGCTATCGCCATCGGTGCGATGGTCGACGCTGCCGTGGTGATGATCGAGAACGCGCACAAGAAGATCGAAGCCTGGCAGCATGCGCATCCGGGCGAGACGCTACAGGGCGAGGCGCACTGGCAAGTGATTACGGCGGCTGCCGTTGAAGTCGGCCCGGCGCTTTTTTTCAGCCTGCTGGTCATTACCCTCTCGTTCATTCCGGTGTTCACGCTGGAGGCGCAGGAGGGGCGGCTGTTCGGCCCGCTGGCCTTTACCAAGAGCTACGCCATGGCGGCCGCGGCTGGCCTGTCGGTCACGCTGGTGCCGGTGCTGATGGGATACTGGATACGCGGGCGCATTCCCGACGAGCGCAGCAACCCGCTCAACCGCCTGCTCATCGGCCTCTACCGGCCATCACTGAATGCGGTGCTGCGCCGACCCAAATTGACCTTGCTGATTGCATTGCTGGTCTTCCTCACCAGCGCCTGGCCGGTGAGCCAGCTGGGTGGCGAATTTTTGCCGGCCATGGACGAAGGCGACCTGCTGTATATGCCGTCTGCGTTGCCCGGCTTGTCCGTACAGAAAGCGACGCAATTGTTGCAGCAGACCGACCGCATGATCAAATCCGTGCCTGAAGTCGCAAGTGTATTCGGCAAGGCAGGTCGGGCCGAAACTGCAACCGATCCGGCGCCGATGGAAATGTTCGAAACCACCATCCAGTTCAAGCCGCGCGATCAATGGCGTCCCGGCATGACCCCTGCATTGCTGGTCAAGGCGCTGGATAAAGCAGTCCAGGTGCCGGGTCTGACCAATTTGTGGGTGCCACCCATTCGCAACCGTATCGACATGCTCGCCACCGGCATCAAAAGCCCGATCGGGGTGAAAGTGGCGGGCAGCAATCTGGAGCAGATCGACCGCGTCACCCAGGCAATTGAACAGGTTGCCAAAACCGTGCCGGGGATCAGTTCTGCGCTGGCAGAGCGCCTCACTGGAGGGCGCTATATCAATGTCGATATTGATCGCCGCGCCGCTGCCCGCTATGGGTTGAATGTGAACGACGTGCAGTCGGTGGTGGCGAGTCTGATCGGCGGCGAGAATGTGGGCGAGACAGTGGAAGGGCTGGCGCGTTTCCCGATCAATGTGCGCTACGACCGTTCCTGGCGCAGTTCGCCCGAGGCTCTGACGCGTTTGCCTATCCTCACCCCCACCGGTGAACAAATCACCTTGGGTACCGTGGCTAAAGTCAGTATCAGCGACGGCCCGCCCATGCTCAAGAGTGAAAATGCGCGCCCGACCGGCTGGGTCTATGTGGACGTCAAGGGCCGCGACCTAGCCTCGACCGTGGCCGATCTGCGCCAGGCGGTGGCACGCCAGGTCAAGCTGGAACCCGGCATGAGCGTGGCATACAGCGGCCAGTTCGAATACCTGGAACGCGCCAACGCACGCCTCAAGCTGGTGGTGCCGGCGACCTTGCTGATCATCTTTGTGCTGCTTTATTTCATCTTCAAGCGTTTTGATGAAGCCAGTTTAATCATGGTCACGTTGCCGTTTGCACTCACTGGTGGTCTGTGGTTTCTCTACCTGATGGGCTACAACCTGTCGGTGGCAACCGGGGTGGGATTCATTGCGCTGGCCGGCGTATCCGCCGAATTCGGCGTGATTATGCTGCTCTACCTGAAGAACGCCTGGGATGCCCGGCGTGACGCAGGGCAAGACGATGAGGCCGGGTTACTCGATGCAACCCGCGAAGGCGCGGTATTGCGGATACGCCCCAAGGCCATGACGGTGGCCGTCATCATTGCCGGTCTGTTGCCCATACTTCTGGCTACCGGCACGGGTAGCGAGATCATGAGCCGTATTGCTGCGCCCATGCTGGGCGGGATGGTGACCGCGCCGCTATTGTCGCTGTTCGTCATCCCTGCGGCGTACCGGTTGATGCGGCGACGCGAAACGAGAGCCGGCTAAATATTGCATAGACACCCATGACAATGTTCCGGGTACAAAATCACTTTGTGGTGATGGCGTTGCGATACAATTCGGGTAGATGAATACAAGCCAGATTAAACCATGAACACTCCCCCAGCCGCCTGTACTTCGGACTGCGATGTACTGGTCATCGGTGGTGGCCCAGCGGGCTCGACAGCCGCTGCGTTGCTGGCCGAGCGCGGCTACCGTGTGACCCTGCTGGAAAAAGCGCACCACCCGCGTTTTCACATCGGCGAATCGCTGCTCCCCGCTAACCTGCCACTTCTGGAAAAACTTGGCGTGGCTGACGCCGTCAAGGCCATCGGCATGGAAAAATGGGGCGCAGAATTTGTCTCGCCCTGGCATGATCACAAACAGGCATTCGAATTTGCCGATGCCATGGACAAATCCATGCCCATGGCCTACCAGGTGCGCCGCGCCGAGTTTGACGAAATCCTGATCCGCAACGCCAGCCGCAAAAATGCCCGTGTGGTGGAAGGCTGCCAGGTACAGGACGTCAATTTCCTGCCCGACAATGCCGGTGCGCTGATACAGGCACGCCACGATGGCGGCAGCGTCGAAACGGTGCATGCCCGTTTTGTGCTGGATGCCTCGGGCCGTGACACCTTTCTCGGCAATCGCTTCAAAGCCAAGCAGCGCAACAAGAAACACAACAGCACGGCGATCTACGCGCACTTCTCGGGAGCCGAGCGCAACCCGGGCAAAGCGGAGGGCAATATCACCATTTTCTGGTTCGAACACGGCTGGTTCTGGTTCATTCCGCTGGCGGACGGCACGACCAGCGTCGGTGCGGTGACCTGGCCGTATTACCTGAAAACCCGCAACAAAAAATCGCTCGAACAATTTATGCAGGAAACCATTGCATTGTGCGCGCCGCTGAGCGAGCGGCTGCAACACGCGCAACTGACTTCGGCGGTTGAAGCCACCGGCAATTTTTCCTACGTATGTGACCGTACCCACGGCAGCAATTATCTGCTGCTGGGCGATGCCTACACCTTTATTGACCCGGTGTTTTCTTCCGGCGTGATGCTGGCCATGCACAGCGCTTTTATCGGGGCAGACACTGTGGATACCTGCTTGCGCCATCCGCAGCAGGCGGCCGCTGCATTGAAAAAATTCGACCGCTCAATGCGCATTGGTCCGAAGGAATTTTCCTGGTTTATTTACCGGGTGACCAATCCCACCATGCGCAATATGTTCATGGGCCCGCGCAACATTTTTCGCGTAAAAGAAGCGCTGCTATCGGTACTGGCCGGCGACGTGTTTGGCAAAACCCCGATTCATGGCCCGTTGCTGATCTTCAAGGGACTGTATTACACGACATCCTTGCTCAATTTCAGGCGCACATTGCAGGCATGGCGGATGCGCAAACACAATATCCGGGCGGTGGATGAAACTGGCGCCGTGGTGAGCTGATGCGCGACACGGTATCGCCCCTGCATGGCGCAAACCTGTCCATTGCAGCGTTTTTGAAACAACCGGCACAGTGGCAAAACAGCGTGCTCGGCGCGCTCTGCTTTTCTGCGGATGCTGGCGAGAGCCCAATGCAAGCGGGTATGGATATTCCCTGCATGCGCGTACCCATGCAGAGACTGGATGCCGGCGATTCAATCTGCGAAGTCTGGCACAGCAGCGGTCAGCTGACGCAGGGCCAATCTGGCGCCATCCATTATCGCCATGACGATGATGTATTGTTTGGTGTGATTGTTTTGCCTGAAACCATGTTTGCAGCCGGCGCTGACAAAACGCCACTGCAGCAGGCCACCGAGTCGGCCTATCGCCAGGTGTTTGCGCTGCTCGACACGCTGCGCTACCCGTATCTGTTCCGCTTCTGGAATTACATTGCCGACATCAATACCCACAGCTTCGGACTGGAGCGCTATCTCCAGTTCAACCTTGGACGGCAGGATGCTTTCCTGGCTCACGGACGCGATGTGGTGGGGAATGTTCCTGCCGCGTGTGCGCTGGGTTCGGCGCAGGGACCATTGACCATCGCCTTTTTGGCCGGACGCGTGGCGCCGCTGAACATTGAAAACCCGCGCCAGATCAGTGCCTATCAATATCCGCAGCAATATGGCCCGCGCAGCCCGACATTCTCGCGTGCCAGTCTGGTACGGCTGGGACAAGACGAGGTGTTGTTTGTATCCGGCACCGCCAGTATTGTCGGCCATGCCACCCTGCACCCCGCCGATGTCGTCGCACAAACCCGCGAAACCATGGCCAATATCGAGGCCGTGCTGGCGCAGGCCAACCGTCTGGTGAGCCAGCCGAAGTTCGATCTGGCCAGCCTGCATTACAAGGTATATGTGCGCCACGCTGCCGATCTGGCGCAGATTCGCAACGAACTTGAGCGCATAGTTGGCACCGTACCCCATGCAATCTACCTGCAGGCTGATGTCTGTCGTCAGGATCTGCTGGTGGAAATCGAGGCCACGGCAGGGCATCCGTTTGTGTTCATGCCCGGCAGCGGGGACTGATCATGCGCGCCGTATTGCGTGTGTTGCTGAATGCCTACGATTACCTGGTACTGTATCTCGGCCTGGTCTGGCTGGGGGTGCTGTGCCTGGCATGGACGCCGTTGGCGATCATTGTCTACCCGCTACTGTCGGAGCGCCGGGGACGGGCGCTGGGACGTTACGTCATCATGGCGGGATTTCGCTTGTATCTTGCCAGTCTGAGCGTGTCGCGCCGCTGCAGCTTTGACCTGGGAGCGCTGGATGCCCTGCGTGATGAACCGTCGCTGATTATTGCGCCCAATCATCCGTGCCTGCTGGACGCGGTGATGGTGATTTCGCGCTTGCCGAATGTCGCCTGCGTGCTTAAGGCCGATCTGATGAACAATCTTTTTCTCGGCGCAGGTGCACGGCTGGCGCGCTACATCCGCAATGAACCGGTGCGGCGCATGGTGCAGCAGGCAACCCAGGATTTTGACAGCGGCAGCCATCTGCTGCTGTTCCCGGAAGGCACCCGCACCACCTCGTGCCCGGTCAATCCGCTCAAGGGCAGTATCGGCGTGATTGCGCATCATGCGCGGGTGCCGGTGCAGACGGTACTGATAGAAACCGACTCGGCATATCTGAGCAAGGGCTGGCCGCTGTTCCGCAAACCGCCGATGCCGATCCATTACCGGGTGCGCCTGGGGCGGCGCTTTGATCCACCGCAACATACCCAGAATTTCATGGCTGAACTGGAACACTACTTTGCGCATGAACTGGTACAAGGTTCGGCGTTTTGCCCGACTAATTCACTACTCATGCAGCCTGACCGTAAGCTCTAATATTAAAATTACAAATGCAAGCCACGGAGTTCACCGAGAACACAGAGATGATGCGGGTTCTGCGTATTTTTGCGAGTTGGGCGACAAGCCACCCATCCCTGCCTACCCCGTTTCCTCTGTGAACTCTGTGTTCTCTGTGGCTAACTTTTTCCAGGTTTATTCGCCGTCATGATTGCTGCTTCGACCACGCATCTCGTCCTCATCCCCAGCTATAACCCCGGTGCCAAAGTCTATGAAACCGTGCGCGCGGCACGCCAATACTGGACCCCGGTGTGGGTGGTGGTGGACGGCAGCAACGACGGCAGCGCCGAGGGTTTGCTGGCGATGGCAGCAGAGGATGCCGGCCTGCGCGTGATCGTCCTGCCGCGCAATCAGGGTAAGGGCGCGGCGGTGCTGCACGGCCTGGAACAGGCGGCAGCGGCGGGATTCAGCCACGTATTGACCATGGATTCGGACGGCCAGCATCCGCCCGAGCGCATCCCGGCCTTCATGGCGGAATCCGCGCGCCAGCCGGCGGCGATGATACTGGGCGTGCCGGTATTCGATGCCAGTGCCCCTGGCCTGCGTGTGAAAGGGCGGCGTGTTTCCAACTGGTGGGCCAATCTGGAAACGCTGTGGGCAGGCATTGGCGACTCGCTGTTCGGGTTTCGCGTGTATCCGGTTGCAGCGTTGCGGCAGGTGATGCACCATCAGCCGTGGATGCGCCATTTCGACTTTGATCCCGAAGCCGTGGTGCGCCTGTGCTGGCGCGGGGTCAGGCCGGTCAATCTGCCCGCCCCGGTACGCTATTACCGCGCGGAGGAGGGCGGCGTATCGCATTTCCGCTACCTGCGCGACAACGTGTTATTGACCTGGATGCACACGCGCCTGTTTCTGGGCTTTGTGTTGCGTTTACCCGTGTTGCTCATGCGCCGTGCGCTCGGCCGCTTTTGAACGCGGTGGCACCGGGATGCCGATGCGCGGCAGCCACGCGCGCAAAAATGGGCTGGTGATGACGGTACTGAAAATCGCCATGATCACCAGAATGGTGAACATCTGCTGCGAGATCACCCCGAGGTCGTAGCCGACGTTAATCACGATCAGTTCCATCAGTGCGCGGGTGTTCATCATGATGCCCATGACTTTGCCTTCCTGGTGATTCATTCCCGCTATACGTGCCGCCAGGTAGGCGCCGCCGTATTTTCCCAGCGTGGCGAGGAACACGATGAGCGCGCACCAGCCCCAGGCCGCTGCGCTGTCGAGACTGCCGATATTGGTGCGCAGGCCGGTATAGGTAAAAAAGATCGGCAGAAAAAACACCATCACGAACGGGCTGATGCGCGCCTTCCAGGTGCGCACAAAAGCGTGCTCGTCATGCAGCAACACGCCCATCATGAAACCGCCAAAGATGGCGAAAATACCGAGCTGGTAAGTGGCCATTGCCGACAGGAAAATGGCCGCCAGCACGATTCCGAGCAGGTTGTGCGAGAGCGCGCCAGAGCGTGCATCGCAGCGATGCAGGATGCGCTTCATGATCGGGCGCACGCCAAACCAGCTGAGCAGGAAAAATCCCAGTACCAGTAGCACCTTGATGGCAAAGCTGGCGGCATCGAAATCGGACAGTGTGAGCGTGGTGATCAGCGCCAGCAGCAGCCAGCCGATGACGTCATTGATCGCCGCCGCGCTGATGGCGATCACGCCAATCGGTGTGCGCGTCATGTCGAATTCCATCATGATGCGGCCGAGTATCGGCAATGCCGTGATCGAGAAAGCGGTCGCTACAAACAGCGCAGACCCCAACGCATGCGCGCCGGGGGACAGTACCGGCGCGCTGATCTGGCCGACGGCAAAACCCAGCGCAAACGGCGCAATCAGACTGGCGCCCGCCACCCACATCACTGCGCTGCGGTTGCGGCGTTCGCTCAGGTGCGAAAAATCGAATTCCAGGCCGATCTGAAACATCAGCAGCACCAGGCCGATTTGCGACAGCATCTGCATCGGCTCCGGTGCGCCGGAGTGAAACACATACTGGAATACGTCGGGTGCAAGCAGCCCGAACAGCGAAGGCCCCAACAGAATGCCGATCACAATTTCACCGACCACCGCTGATTGCCCGATGCGCAGCGCGATCCCGCCGCCGATGCGCGCGGCGAGCACGATCACGGTGAGTTGCAGCAGGGTGAAAAACAACAGCGCTTCGGTTTTATGGGCAGCGATGTGAACGGCTGTTGTCATGGGATTTGCGAGAAATTTGCTGATGTTACGCACTGTCCACGAAACGCACAAAAAGCACGAAAAGGATTCACACTTCACCCCATCCAACTGTAGTTTCCAGGTTCAAACATGGTTCCTTGTATCTGACAACACGCTGTACCCCATCCCTCATTTTTCGTGCCTTTCGTGTTTTTCGTGGACCGAACCTTCTTCCATTATGTACGTGCGGAACATCCGTTAGCCAGGCTGGCCGGGATCGGCCTTGATCGCCTGATATTCGGAGAACACGCCGACTTCCAGATGCCGCTTGACCTGGGTCAGCCGCGCTGCGCTGAGCGTGGCCACGACTTGTTCGGGGGGGACGCAGGCTTCGATGCTATCCCAGTAATAGCGCCAGATCGTTGCAGTATCCTTTTGCCGGGAAACGAATCGCGTCAGCAACGGGATCACGCCGCGCATGTAGCTTTTGAGTAGCCATTGCCCGAAACGGCTTTGCGCCTGGGTGATTTCGAGTATGCATAGACGGCCACCAGGTTTCAGTACCCGTTCAAACTCCGCAAACGCCACACCCAGATCGCTGATATGGCGCAGCGCATAGCCCATGCTCAGAAAATCGAAATGATTGTCGGGAAAAGGCAGGGATTCAGCCCGGCCTTCCATCAACACCATGGTCTTGGGCAGCTTGCTGGCGGCCATCATGCCGGGGCTCGGGTCAACCCCGGTGACCAGGGCAGGATCGCCGGTCAGAATGCAGGCTTGCGCTGCAACCAGGCCGGTACCCACGCCGACGTCGAGCACCTTCATGCCGGTTTTCAATCCGCCGCGCATCAGCGCCTGGCGCCGGTAGCGGGAACCGGAACCCCACGCCAGCATCGCCTCGATGCGGTCGTAATCCGCTGCGGTGTTGTCAAAAATCTGGCGCAGATAGGCTTGCCGGTCCTGCTCTGTCTGGTAGTAATCGGTGAGCGGGATATGTGGTGCATGCACCGGGGTGGGGGTGGGTGTATTCATGTCGTCATTCACCGTTAAATCATGCCGCCGTTGATGGAGATAATCTGTCCGGTAATATAGGCCGCCTGCTTCGAGGCGAGAAAGCCGATCAGGTCGGCAACTTCTGCCGGACTACCCGCGCGTTTCATCGGCACCAGACGCGCGATATCCTGGGCGTCGAACGCAGATTCGCTCATCGGGGTGTCGATAATACCAGGCGCCACCGCGTTGACGGTGATGCCGCGGCTGGCGACTTCGCGTGCCAGTGACTTGGTCGCCGAATTCAGCGCGCCCTTGGCAGCGGAATAGTTCACCTGACCCGCATTGCCGGTCAGCGCGGCGATGGAAGACACATTGATAATGCGCCCCCAGCGGCTGCGGATCATCGGCATCATCAGCGGCTGGGTGACGTTGAAAAAGCCGTTGACGGATACGTCGATCACCCGGTGCCACTGCTCGGCGCGCATGCCGGGGAACACGGCGTCGTCATGGATGCCGGCATTGTTGACCAGAATCTGGATCGGCTGGTGTTCGACGAGCGGGGTCAGTACATCGGCTACCGCTGTGCTGTCAGTCACATCAAATGCCAGCGGCTGTGCGCTGCCACCGCCGGCACAAATGTCATCGGCCAGCATCTGTGCGGCTTGCAGTCCATGATGGGCATGAATGTAAACATGGCAGCCATCGGCAGCGAGGCGGCGGCAGATGGCAGCGCCTATGCCGCCGCTGCCGCCGGTAACCAGGGCATTTTTCATGGTGCGTCTCCTGAAGTGGGGGTGAGTGCATCCGCATTGAGCACGACGGCGGCGCGTCCATCCAGCAGCAGGCGACCCGCTGCACTGACGCTGAACTGATAGAGAATATTGTTTTCGCTGCGCGTGATGCAGGTGGCTTCGACCTGCAGATCGGCGGCGATGTCGTCCAGCCGGGACACGTGTAGCCGTGTGCCGCGCACGCTGACCAGATAGCCGACGCGTGCGCTGGTGCTATCCGGCGGCGCCAGCAAGGCACCGTGCACGGCCATGGCCTGTGCCGCGTATTCGATACCGCAGGCGGCACCGAGTCGGCCGTAAGCGCGTAACGGGTTGTCGGCGGCGCGGTGGCTACTGGCGCGACACTGGATGCTTGTCTCATCCCATGCCTCCACGTAATCCAGCAGGCACATGCTGCCCTGATGCGGGATGTGACGGGCGATCCATGCGTGATCGAGTTTAGTTTGATTCAGCACAGCGTAATGGCCACAGCGAGACGCGCGGTGTCGAGGTAATCCAGCACCACATGCTGGTCTTGCCGCAGTGCGATCGCACGCAACAGTGGCAAGCCACGCGCGGCGGGGATGGCGATGCGCAGGCTTTCAAGCGCGGCGTCGTCGAGCCGGTCTGCGCTGGCGTCAGTCAGGCTGACGGTGATTTTCGCCACTGCCTGTGCGCTGCGTTGCGGTGCCAGCACCAGCGCAATGCCAAACGCATCGGGGATGGGGCGGGCGCTGTAAAGTGGCTCCGGGTAAGCGGTGTCGCACGCCAGCAAAACGCTGCGCGTGTTATCCACCACCACCTGGGTGAGCGCTTCCAGCAGGCCTGCGCCGAAGCTGGCGTCGAACGCACTCAACACCGATGATGAGGTCATCGCGCCGGTGGCGATACTCCAGTAGCCGGCGGCAGCGTTATGCACCGAATTATGAAAGCGGGTCGGGGAGATTTGCCGGTCATCCGAAGCGAGCATTTCACAGATGGCGTGACAGTTTTCCCCATCGCCGCCGGACGAAGAAAACACGCTGGGCAATCTGGCCGCGTCGAGTCCGGCTGCAGCGATGGCTTCCAGCCCGGTCGCCAGGGTGAGTTTGACGATCGCGCCGCTGCGCCGGCGTTCTGCCGCCGGCAGCAACGCGGGGGGCGGCAGCACGGTCCTGTGCGATTGATAGGGTTGCTGCCCGGCAAGGACAGCCTGACTGCTTGGCCAGTCGGTCAAACCGGGGCCGAGCAGGCCGATGCCTTCGATGTATGCGGTGAGCATCATGAATTGTCCGCCCGTCCAAAAATCAGGCTGCAATTGGTGCCGCCGAATCCAAACGAGTTGCTGAGCACGCGTGCCACCGGCTGCTCACGATTATCCAGCAGATAATCGAGATCCAACGCCGGGTCGAGTTGCTTGGTATTCAGCCCGGCGGGCAGTAAGCCGTGTTGCAGCGCCAGCGCGCAAATCACCGCTTCCACGCCACCGGCTGCCCCCAGGGTGTGGCCGGTCGCACCCTTGGTGGAGCTGCACGGCGTGTTCGCGCCGAATAAGGCATTCACGGCTTTACCTTCCGCCGCATCGTTACTTTGAGTAGCGGTGCCGTGCAGGTTGATATAGTCAATTTCAGCGGGCTTCAAACCCGCCATTTCCAGCGCATCCTGCATCGCCATGCGCGCACCCAGTCCATCCGGATGTGGCGAAGACATGTGATAGGCATCGCTGGATTCGCCTATCCCGAGCAGCAGCACGGCATCGGCATCCAGGTGTTCCGGGGTGCGTTCCAGCAGCGCGAAGGCAGCCGCTTCACCGATCGAGATGCCGTCGCGCTGTGCATCAAATGGTCGGCATGCCTGTTCGGAAATCAGGCCGAGCGAGTTGAAGCCATACAGCGTCGTCAGACACAGCGAATCCACGCCTCCCACAATGGCCGCGTCTATCAGTCCCGCCGCCATCATGCGCCGCGCCGAAGCAAATACCTTGGCGCTGGACGAACACGCCGATGACACCACCACCGCCGGGCCGGTCAGGCCAAAATAGTGGCGCGTAAAATCCGCGACGGAAAAAGTATTGTGCGTGGTGCCATAAATAAAATCGGCAGTGAGTGCGCCAGTCACCGGGTCGCGCCGCCGGTAGGCCAGCTCGGTTTGCAGAATGCCGGAAGTGCTGGTGCCGAGGAACACACCAATGCGCTGCGCTCCGTATTTTGCGATGGCAGAACGCACCGCTTCGGCAAAGCCATCCTGCATCAATCCCAGCAACGCGAGCCGGTTGTTGCGGCAATCAAAGTCGGCCAGCTGCGCGGGAAGCTGTACATCATCCACCCCGGCGACCTCGCCGATAAATGTTGCCAGCTCCACCGTATCGAACGCGCAAGGCGTCAGTCCGGCGCGGCGCTGGTGCAGTGCGGCAAGGGTCTGGTCGAGACCGCGACCGATGCTGCTGGTGGCGGTGAAATGGGAAAGCCAGAGTGGGTTCAAAAAAATTAAGCCTATCGTAAGTACAGCAAGCTGTTAACAAAAAAAGTTGAAGGTGAGGGCTTGGGGCGTTGAGGGGTAAAAAACCTTCACTTGAACGGCTGCTTGCGACCCAGCGGAAGTTGGCCGACTCGGAAATCAGACGTTCAACGTGCGAATTCAGCGGGTGGCAAAAAACGTAGCGTTTTGACGGTCCGCTGGAATGGGTTAGGCACGAAAGTAAATACCATGTTTAATATCAGAAGAGGCAATTTCAAATAGCCTTTCAACAAGGCTGGCTTTGTGTTGTAAGAAATAATCTATATGAGTATTTAAGCCGACCGAATAAGAAAGGCTTATTTGTTGATTGTTGAGATAGGCAATTACGGTATAAGAGTCAGCGCCCCCAAAAAGGCGGAGCTGAAAATTATTACCATCGTGAGTAAATTCACGCTCTTCAATTTGATTTTGCATAATTTTCCTTTAGGCCTAACGTCCGCTGGAATGAAAGCTTGGAAGTCATAGCGCCACTAGTGCAAGGATGGCCGATAAGACGCCGAGTACAACTGATAACAACCCGAGCAAGCCAGATAAACGAATTGTTGGGTCTGGATGAGAAACGGCGAGCCGCGGAAATTGCCACCAACGCGCTTCGGAGAACTCAAGCTCAATAGGTCCGTCAACATCATCGGCACGACCAAACAGATCAAGCCAACCAGGCCAATCAATGACAATTTGCCCTGAACCTGCTTTTGGGCTGCCCTCAAGACTTGCAGAGAATCGAAGAATGCGAAATACCTCCCCATGAGTACTCTTGATCTTGAACCATCGACCATGCGATAGACGACGGTTAGATTTCTCCGGCATCCACCTATGCGATATGACGAACCAACCGGCCGGTATACCGATTTTCTCGAGGAAGGCTGCGGGTGAGACACGGGTGAACTGAGCTTTCATGACTTCCAACGTGCAGCTTGAGGGGCGCGGAGGCAGCAAGCGAAGCTTGCTGGTGGAGCGTCCCGCTCGAAGCGTGGGTTAGCCATCACGTTTCTCGATGCCACGAAGGGCACCCTCAGGCAACGCCTGATATAAAGCAGCAATTCTCTTTGGCTCGGCAATTCGATTGTCAATAATGAGATTAACAAGGCCAAAGAGAGCCGACACGATTTCCGGGTTGTCATCGACAAGCAACTCTCCTGGGTGTACTGCGTTATTGCCTGTAACTCGGACGACATCAAGCGCTTGTTGTATTTGAACTGGAAGCCCTTTTTTTACTAAGGCCCGTATGTCGTCATTTATGTTCTGGCCAGATTCGCCGAGGTGCTTACAGAGTTTCTGTATTGCCAACCGCAACAGAGCGGCTGCTCCTCTAGGCGATAAGGTACATATGTTTCGGGCTTCTACATAATCAGCCTTTACATCCTCTGGCATATCTTCATGTGGAAGTGGAGCATTGGCCATTCCGATTGGCCAGAGCATGTAAGAGTTGTATTCATTAACGAACCATACAAGGCGCCCGTGGCAATGGGTACAAGTCGCGATATGGAGATCATTGTCTTGGAACCCTCGACCACCGCCCTGTAGGCGAACCTCTTCTTTTGCTTCCTTCCACCAGAAGCTTGAGTAGACGTCGCAATGTGGACACGTAAAGGCTGCTTTCTTAAACTCTGGTGGTTCGTACTTCATACGATCCTCGTTGTGATGGCTAACAGTTATTCACCAGACCGGTCAGTCTGTATTATTAAAATTCTCAGAACATGCTGATGCGTAGTAACTGATTGATTCACAGTTTGTTTGCCGAGGTTGTCTGTCCGTATATGCAATGATAATACAGACAGATGATGCTGGTGTGCTGTGGAGGTTTTAACCCTCGGCCAGAGGTGGCACCTTGTCCCTAACCTGCTTCTCACCAATCTTCGACTCTTTTTGTTAATGGCCTGTAAGTAAAGCAGGATTTTAGCAAATTCCAGCGAGTGGTTCAGATCATATGGATGGGCGGCGGACTTTACTGATGACGCCCGCGTCCATGCGTTGCCACAATGACAGATAGGCAGGCGTCACCCCCAGCACCAGACCGGCCAACACATCCACCGCGACATGCTGGCGTGTGGCCATGGTGGAATAGACAATGCCGATACACCACATCCAGTTGACAATAAGTATCCACTGCGGCGCGCCAAAGCGGCGCAGCAGGTGATGCAGCCAGATACCCGAAAAAACCGCTGTGGTGACGTGTAGCGAAGGGCAGGCATTGCCCGAGGCATCCATGCTTTTAAGGAAATCCACGTTGGGATACCGAGCCCAGTCGATATTGGCTGCGGGTACTGTCGTGGGCCAGAGGTAGAAGACGATCAGCCCGGCAAGGCACGTCCCGGCCATGGCCAAGCCATAGTCATACAGCTCGCGCCGCGTCGCCAGTAATGCCGGGGGCAGGGAAACATAGACCCACAGCGATAGATACATGGGCAAGGCCAGCGGCTGGAATCCGATCAGACGATCCAGCCAGGTAGTGGGCATCACTGTTGTCGGGTAGGCCGGGTCTTTGAGCAAATAGAAGTAGGCACCGAAAAACAGGCCGATGAAAAGCGTTGTTCCGATACTTTTAAGATATACATGCCTGGGCAAGACCGCTGCAACTTGACGGTACCAGGGCATCTGCTGACTATTTTCCTTCAAAGCTTGTTCTCCATGGGGTGCTGCGATGCCGACACGCGTCACGCAAGGGCGTGACGCAAGGTGACTAAACGCAGATTAGCTGCCGCAGCGGAGGCCAGAACAGTGGGAACCACTTCCAGAATAACAGGGATGCCGTCGGGTGTGCGTGCGGCGTTGCCATCGTGCACCAGCAAAATGGCACCCGCGCGCAGGCCGCGTAACAGCCTGTTTTTAACGCGCTCAACGTCGCCGGTGCGGGTGTCGAAACCGCGTGCTGACCAACTGGCAAGCTGTAGCCCCAGTCGGGCAAGCACCGGGTCGAGAAAAGGGTTGCGCAAGCCGGCTGGCGCGCGAAAAAACAAGGGACGCTGGCCGGTAACCGTGGTCAGCGTGTCCTGGGCAGTCTGCAATTCATGCAAGAAGCCGGAACGTCCCATCAGTGAAAAATCATGGCGATGATGCTGGCTGTGGTTTTCCACAGCATGGCCGCGGCGCACGATTTCGCGGCACAAGTCCGGGTAGCGCGCGGCTTTTTCACCGATGCAGAAAAAAGTCGCCTGGGCCGCGTAACGATCCAGCATGTCCAGTACCTGCGGGGTGACGATGGGATCGGGACCGTCGTCGATGGTCAGGGCGATTTCATTTCTGGCGGTGGCGGCGGCGGGCAGCCGGGTCCAGTTCGGCCCCAGCCAGTGGCTGCGCGGCCACAGTCCGACCAGTGTGAGCAGCGCGTGATTGGCCAGCACGGCGCCCAGCACCCAGCGCCATTGCCCGGGTTCTGCGATCACTATCAGCAAGGCCAGCACATGCAGCACGATGGTTGCGCGGATCAGCAGCGTCGGTTGCCAGCGGCTATTACGCATGGGCTTTCCGGGCAAAAATGGCGGAGTAAATCAGCGCCAGGATGACGCCCGGTGCCACGGTGACGCCCATGGCCTGCAATATCGACACGCTGGAAAACGAAAGCAGGCCAAAGCCCGCGACGGTAGTGAGGTTGGCAAACAGCATCGAGGCCAGGGTACGCGGCGAGATGGCGTGGGCTATCTGTTTGGGTTCAGCCAAAGCATCCTCTTCTGCTGGAAGCGGATGATCGGACCGGTCAAAAAACAGGGCGTAATTGGAGCCCACTGCTACCACCAGCAACAAGCCTACCAGGTGCAGAATAATCAGTTGCTGGCCTAACACGGCCAATCCCGCCGTGACGGTGATGACCGCGGCCGCCAGCGGCGCGATGATGCGCAGCACGCGCATGGGCGAGCGGAAAACAAATAGCAGCAATCCGATAATGGCAACCAGCCCGCCGAGCGACAACAGGATGGCTTCATGCAGGTATCCTGAATACAGGCGGTCGGACTCGGCTTTCATGTCCACAAACAGCACGTTGGTCAAACCCGTGGCGCTCAATGCAGCGCGAATCCGGTTTGCGTTGATGCTGACACCCTTGGCTGCGGTAAGCGGCAACAAGGCACTCCAGTGGCGATCCTGGCGGATGAGCAGGGCATCCATAGCCATGGCCATCGAGGTCTGTTGAAGATCGGATGCTTGCAGCAAGGGCTGGCGGCGCGCGGCCGCGACATCGGCAAGAAACGGCGCAAACAGTTGCGCGCGCACCGGCAATCCCTGAACAGCTTGTGCCAGGCGCGTTTCCAGCACGGCGGAGGAGGGCAGGCTGGCCTGGCGTGCGCGCTGCGTGGCTATGCTGGGAAGATAACGGCTGGGGCTTTCAAATCCGGCGAGTTCGCCTTGATCGACCTGCGTTTGCAGCACCGTGGAAACCTGTTCGGCGGAGCGCAATACGGATTCCCGGCTCGCGCCGGATACCACCACCAGATAACGCACATCGGGTGCACCCATGTCGGCGCGCAGGCTGGCATCCAGCGCCACATCGGCCTGCGATACCGGACTTAACGAGGATATCTTGTCATTCCACAAACTGGCACGGTGTTCGACGAGGACGGCACAGGCCAGCAGCAGCAATATCGCGGCCGGCCAGCGCAGTGCGGCGGCACGCTGTACCAGACGGGACAGGACGACGCCGATAGCCGATACGTCATGGATGCGAAAGTTCGCCGGCAGCAGATGAGGCAACACGAAGCGGGTCACCGTTGCGGCGGCGATCAGACCGGCAATCGAATACAGGCCGAGTTGCGCCAGACCCGGAAAGCCGGACAGCAGCAGCGAAGCAAAGCCGAATATCGAGGTCAGCACACCGAGGCGGACAGTGGGCCAGAAGCGCTTGATCCAGTTCTGCTGGTCTGAACCGCCCTGTTCGGATTGCACAAACAGGTAGATTGAATAATCCACCGCCTCGCCGATCAGCGCGGTGCCAAATCCCAGGGTGATGCCGTGCACCGCTCCAAAGCCCAGGCTGACTGCCGCGATGCCCGCCAGCGCGCCGCTGATAACGGGCAAAAAACCCAATGCCAGGGCGGTGAAGGAGCGATAAACCAGTAATAGCAGCGTGGCGATGAGCGCCACGCTGATGATGGACAGACGGCTGACCTGGCTTTTGATGGTGTCGCGCGACGTTACCGAAAACACGCCGGGGCCGGTCATCACCAGCCTGGCGGCAGGGGTTGCGCCGGGAGCTTTGTCAAACGCCTGCCGGATGGCGGCCATGGCGCGTTGCTGGGCGTCGGTATCGGAGCCGGAAGCGCGCGTTTGCATCAGCATCAGCGCGCGCGCGCCGTCGCGTGACGCCCATGCGCCATCAACCAGCGGCGGGCGGGTGCCGCTGTTGAGCTGGTCGAGCAATTGCACCATTTCACCGGTCGGATCGCGCGGCAGCAGCGACTTGACCAGCAGCCCGGCAGGCGAGGCGAGCAGGTCGATGCTGTCGCTTAGGGCGGCATGCAGTCCTTCCACGCTGAAGCGTGCGGGCGCCACTGCCGGGCTGAGCAGGTAGCGATGGTTGAACAGATAAGCGCGGTCGCGCTCGGCGCTGACGGGCTCGCCGTTATTGACGCTGACAAAGGCGGGATCAGCGCGCAGACGCTGGGCGATTTGTTTGGAAAGCCTGGCACGAGTGGGCGCATCGGCGCCCTCGATGCCCACCAGAATCAGGCGCGAGGCCAGGCCGTCGCGTATCTGCTCCAGCAGCAATTGTTGTGCTGGCGTGGGGCTGCGCGGCAAAAATGCCGATAAATCGGTGGTGAACTGGCTGCGGCTGATGATGATGCCGCAGGCGAGGATAAATGCCAGCCACAGGGCGATCGCCGTGCGGCCGCGTCGCGTTGGGGCTGGCCTCACGGTGTGGCCGGCTTTTCGATGAGCATCATCGAGCTGTCGCCGTCGGCCTGGGAGATTTCGATGCTGCGCACCGTGTCGCGCACGCCGGCGATGCGGATGCGCTTGACCACGGCCTGCATTTTTTCATCCGTCGGCACAAGCTGCAGGGTCCAGTGTTCGGCGCTGCCGTCCAGGCTCAGCCGGTAATTGCGTTCCAGCGCCTTGCGGTCGCCCGCCAGCGTGCCGCGGATGCTGTCGATGAAAGCTGCCAGTTCCGGATAATCCTGCAGTTGCAGCCGATATTTCTGGCGGCCGCGCTCGATTACCAGGCTGTCGCCATCCACCGTCATGGATTCGGGTTTGGGCTTGAGGGTGCGCTTTTCCAGGTGGTCGGGTGCGCTGTAGAACAACTCGCCGGAAGATTCCACCGGCTTGTCGAGCATGGCGATGGATTTCTTTTCGACAAAGCTGGCGTGGTCGGAACGGGTTTGCGCCAGGCCGCGCATCAGCTGGTCGATATCCCAGTCGGCGGCGTGACTGATGGCGGGCAACAGCATCAGTGCCAGTGCAGCGAGCATGCGCCGTATGGCACGCAGCGAAAAGACGGGGGAGGGCAGTGTCATCATGATTTTGTAGGCATTGTAGTCGGCGGTACGGGCTGCCAGAAATCGAAAAAATTAAACCAGTTATACGGCGCCTTGCGGCAGTATTGATCCAGCAGCGCGGCGTAACGGGTGATGGCGGCTTGCACGGCGGCATCGCGCTGCCCGCGCGCAACGGCAGAAAAATCGGCCAGGCTATCGAAATGGATGGCGTAACGGTTGCCGCCCAGATACAGCCCGGCCATGAATACCACTGGCCGCTGCAGCAATGCGGCCATGCGGAACGGCCCGACGGGCAAGTTCGCGTCAGCATCGAGGATTCGCACCGGGTACAGGATGTCGTTGCCGGGGGTGCGATCGGCCAGCATGCCGACAACACTGCCGTCATCCAGGCGCTCGCGCACCTTGAGCATGGAATCAACGTGTCCCAGGCCAATGATATCCTGCACCGCCTCCGGATTAATGGCAGCCAGCATGGCGTTGATTTTTTGTGCGTTATCCTCGTGCATGACCATGGCGACACGCAAATTCGTGTCTTTCCGGCCAATCGCGCGGATCACTTCGAAGCTGCCCAGGTGCGCGCCCATCAGGAACAGGCCATTGCCGTTGGCCAGCAGACTACGCAATGTGTCCTCGCCGTGCACTTCAAAATCAAACAAATCGAAGCGGCGGTTGACCAGATAGATGCGGTCATGGATGGTGGCGGCAAAGGTGAAAAAATGCCGGTACAGATCGCGCCAGTGGGCAGGACGGCCTAACGCACGCCTGAGATAAGTGCTTGAGGCACGGCGACTGGCCGGTGCAAACAACAGAAAATAAGCGGCGATCAGATGCAGCACGCCGCGCGCTGCGCGCCGCCCCAGGCGCAGTGAAATCCACGTCATGACGCGCAACATGAGCATGTTGCTGCGTTCCGGGGTATGCGCCCATGCGGTGTGGCTGGCTGCCGGATGCGGTGTCATGCAGACGATCCCGCCACAATATTTCCACTGGCAATTTTGCGCGTATCAGCCACGATATTGAAATGTATTGTGCCGCTGGCCAGTACCGTGTGCTGAATAAGCAGTTCGTCGCCGGGACGCGCCGGGCTCAGAAACTTGACCGAACTGATCTCGCAGAGGTCCAGCGCGATCCCGCTGGCAGTGGCAATTGCTTGCAGTGCCACGTCCAGCAGCACGACACCGGGGAGGATGGGGGTGCCGGGAAAATGCCCGGGAAAAGCGGGGTGGTCGAGCGGAACAGTCCAGTGAGTGGTTTCATTCATGCGGATTTCCGTGCGCTGCATGCCTGAAACAGCGCCTGCAGCGCTGCGCGCGGCAGCTTTCCTGTGCGATTGCGCGGCAATGCATCCACAAACAGCAAGGGGCGCGGCAGGAAAACCGGGTCAATGTGTTCGCGTAGCGCCGCCAGCAGTTGGGGCGCATCCATACCCGGAGCCACCACACACGCGGCAAGCCGTGTAGTGTGATCATGTCCGGTTTCGTCGGGCATGTAAAAAGCGCCGTCCACCACGCCAGGCAAGGTATTGAGCAGGTGATTGAGGCTTGCCAGCGAATGTCGTTTGCCCGCGATATTGATCAGGTCGGCCATGCGCCCGTGCAGTAAAAAATGCTCGTCTGTAATCGGTTCAATCATGTCGCTCATGGCTGTCGGTGTCTCGATGTGACCGCCGCAAGCGCGCACGCAGTCGCCCTCGACGACCAATTTTATCCCGGGAAGCAACTGCCATTCTGCGCTTTGCGTGGGGCGGCGGGTAGCAATCAGGCCGGTTTCGGTACTGCCGTAAATTTCCATAAGCGGAGCATTGCAACGTGCCTCGACGTCCTGCGCGAGTTGGGCGGACAGCGGCGCAGTGGCGGATACCACCCGTGCGATCTCCGGCAGCGCCACCCCCGCATCCAGCAGGGCGCGAAGATGCACGGGCGAGGACACCAACACGCGCGGCGTGGGCACAGCTGCGAGTGCCTGGCAAATATCGGCCGGGTAAAACGGCTGCGCATGGCTGAGGGCGTTGCCACTATGCCATGCCATCAGTACCGTGGATTCAAACCCGTACATGTGTTGCGGCGGTACCGTGCCAACCAGGGTGCAGCACGTGTCAGGCAACAGACCCAGGCGCAATGCCTCGGCCTGCACACTGCCGACCAGTGCGCCCCAGGTTTTGGGATGCGGTTGCGGGGTACCGGTCGAGCCTGAAGTGAAAACCACCGCAATGCGCTGGCTGTCATCAATTTGCGGAATGGCAAAGGTGTCCGTTGGGCTAACGCTCATGACCGGGTAGCGCAACTGAGGCAGATCCACCGTGCACTGGTCGCTGTCCGTCAGGCAAAACGCATCCGGCGCAAAAACCTTGATCTGGCGCACCATTTCCGGGGTATGGGTAGACGGCAGCAGGCTGACTTTGTCGGCCACAATGGCGGCCGCCAGACCCACGCTGAAACGGTAACGATCGCTGCACATATTGAGCAGGTGAGCCCCTGCTGGAAGCAGGGCGGCAAGTTGCCTGACCTCGGCCAGGAACTTGCGCAGCGTGACGGCACCATCGGCGCGATGGGCGATAATGCTGTCCGGGGAGGTGTGAGATACCAGCGGCAGTGGACACATGATCAAGGCTGGAACAATCAGCGCGGGCGCGCCGGGGTATTGCGGAATGCGCGTACCGCATCAAGGATGTGCACGTTCTGTATCTCGGGGAGCACCCATCTGCGTACCCAATATTCGGCAATGAACATCAAGGCGACCAACGGCAGCGTCAGGAAATTGGAAAAAACCGACCATATGGCTATTGGCGCCAGAAAAAACAGCAAGGTGGAGGTAAAGGCCATACCGGCAAAAAACAGGGTCCAGGCGACCGTGACCTGACGCGCGTAAATTTCATGCTGCGGCGTCAATGGTGCATGCACTGCTTCTGCGAAGCGGGTACACAGCGGCTGGCGCCCGGCGAACAGGGTACGACCAAAAGTCATGAACAGTACGAGCTGCATGCCCACATTCTGCAGCCAGTAAACCAGCCCGAAATGGTGCTCAAGCATCGACCATCCAGCCCACAATGCCGCACACGCCAGCCCCAGTGCGCCCAGCATGGCAATACGCTGGGGTGAACGCCAGGCCAGCATCAGTGCAATCAATACCACAGGCGCAATGGCCACCAGCGCGCCCAGGTTGCCGCTGTGCGCAGATTCGTTAGTGTAATGCGCCAGTAGCGGATAGCCGATAACCAGCGTGGCAATTCCCAGCCAGCGCAGGATGCGACGTGCCATTAGCGGGTTCTCTGTGCTGCGATATAGTCGGTGAGGCTGCGCAGCGAGCTGAAAATGTGCTGGTTGTCTGCGCTGTCAGCACGCAGTTGCAGGCCATAGCGCTTGGAAACCACCAGCGCAACTTCCAGTACATCGATCGAATCCAGGCCCAGGCCTTCGCCATACAGTGGGGCATCCGGGGTAATTTGATCTGCCGCAACCTCGAGGTTCAGACATTCGATCATCAACTCAGCAACTTCACGTTGCAGATCTGTGGTGCTGGCGATGGCAGGTTTCTGATTATCTTGCATGGTGTTTATAGACGTGAATTGAGCCAGAAGCAGTAGAGCGTCAAGCGGTTTATCGAAGGCGCATTTTACCCGCTGGAACTGGATTGCTTCAATAAATTAACTTATTTAACATAATATACATTATGCGAAGTTGTGGACAGGAAAGCGGGGTGGATTTCCAGCCGTTCCGCCCCTGAAAAACCTGTTGCGCAAACGCACCCCTGTTTCGCTCCCGATCTGCCCCAGCGGCAACGCGACAACGAGGAGGAACGACGAGTGACAGCGAGCCGCCGGGTTTTGGCCACCGGTAAGGCTCCCGGTACTTGCGACGGCCAGCGCTCCATGCTGGCCTATCTGCCTCGAAGTCGCCACCGAGGGCAATGCAAGTCAAACGAAGTGCGCCTGGCTGAATTTGTCCGGTTGTGCCCAAGGGCACCGGCGCCCTCATGCAAAGCCGCTTTTGACTTTCACCCGGCCAGCTCCTCGCATGCGCTCCGGTCTGGCCGCGTGACCGCTCAGACGGGTACTAGTAATACCCGTCTTTTTTCTCACCGTGAGAAAGATAGCATGCATGAAAAACCCTTCGAATCCCGCATGCCTAAAGGGCTAGCGGCGGTTCGTGTGGGTTGTAAACCTGTTTCGCAGCAAACAGCCTCAAAAGCCGAAGCCAAGCCGGCGCGCTCCGGCGCGTTGGCGCAGTCTTCGGCTGCTCCTCCCGGAAAATTTCCCAAGGGGGTGGTAACACCCCCCTTTTGTGCCAAAAGTGACACGGGATGCATGCATGCAAAACCCTTCGAATCCCGCATGCCTAAAGCGCTGGCGGCGTTTTTTGGTGCCCTCGAAACCTGTTTCGCAGTGATACCAAAGGTGCGGGGTGCCCTATGAGCCACCAGAACGGCATGTCCCTGCGCCAGTTTGCCGAGCAAACCGGCTTGAACGAACACCTGCTGCAGCACTACTGCCGCACCGAGAAAATCATCGGCGCGCGCAAGCATCCCCTGACCAAAAAATGGTGGATTTATCCGCCGGCCTCGTTCGCCATGGGCTGGGCCAAGATGCCCACCCTGAAAGGCGGTGCCGCATGAACGAATACACCGCAAGCCTCAACGCCTGGCACCTGGAGTTGGGCATCGCTCATGACGCCATCTCGCGCCTGATCCGCGACCTGTCCGACTACGACGAAGGGCTGGCCGCCACCGGTCACGTCCTCAACCTGCGGCTGCTGGCCTTGGTCGAGTCCTGCCCGTTCCCGCCGCGTGAGGTGCCCCATGGCTAAGCCCCTGCGTCCGCGCTTCGTGTTCGTGTGCCGCGAAACGTTCTACCTCGAGCGCCGCACCGCTGGCCTGACGCGCAAGGAAGCGGCCGCCTTTCTCGGCGTGACCGTGCGCACCATCCGCAACTGGGAGAACGGAAGCAGCCGTATCCCCTACCCGGCCTTCAAACTCATCAGGATGCGCGCCGGAGGTGTCGTACAGGCTCCGGGCTGGGAGGGTTGGCGTTTTGGGCGTGGCGGTGCCTTATACAGCCCCTGCGGGCGTTCGTTCCTGTCGTGTCAGTACATCCAGGTCAGCGAGGCAGGTGAGCCCCACGGCTCGCCGCCTCGCCTGGATCCGGTGGAGGTGCCAGCATGATCTTTGATTACACCGTTGCACAGGCCGCCCAGATCCTCAAGCTCTCGCCGCAGCGCGTGCGCGTGCTGCTGGTCAAGGGCCGCCTGTTGGGTTATCAGGCGGTCAGCCCCGGCGGTCGTGTGGTCTGGCGCATCCATTTAAGCCTGCGTCGAACCCCCGGCAAACCCGGACGCCCACGCGCCAAGCGAGCCTCAAAGAATGTATTTCTTGTGAACCATAAACGATCGGAGGTAGCATGAAAACGCCATCAGCTTTTTTTATCGGCCAGCCGGGGAAAGCTTTACCCCATTCAGAAAACTTATGCAGTCCGGTTGTTACGCGAGGTTTCGACGCTAACGCCATGATTTGGCAAGACTATACATTATGCGAAGTCATGGAACGAATAGCACAATGGTGATCAGTATGATTTTTAATGCTGAATCGCCCTTGTAGGCTATTTTCCGGAAGAATTCAGGCGCTGATAGATGGTCTGTGCATCTTGTTCAGCGCGCGCTTGAGTGCGCATGGATGGATCGTCATCGTGCATGATAAAAAAATCGGCCGCTTGTGCCTGCATGACCAATTTGATCGCCGCATCATCACTCAGGTCGTACATTTCAGTAATCAGAGTGGTGACCTCATCGAGATATTCTTCATAAGTCATGTTCGGTTCCATTTTCAATGGCTCAGGCGGCTGCCAGATTGGCAGCCTGTTCCAGATCCACGGTTACCGTCCGTGAAACGCCGGATTCCTGCATGGTGACGCCGATCAACTGGTGCGCGGCTTCCATGGTGATGCGGTTGTGCGTGATGAACAGGAACTGCACGTGCTCGGACATCTGTTTGACCAGGCGGGCGTAACGCTCGGTGTTGCTGTCATCCAGTGGAGCGTCGACTTCGTCCAGCAGGCAGAACGGCGCCGGGGTGAGTTTGAACAGGGCGAATACCAGCGACAGCGCGGTCAGGGCTTTTTCCCCGCCCGATAATAGATGAATCGAGCTGTTTTTCTTGCCCGGCGGCTGGGCGAATACCTGTACACCGGCGTCGAGCAGTTCATCGCCAGTCAAAATCAGTTGCGCCTGACCGCCGCCAAACAGCGTGGTAAACAATTCGGACATGGACTGGTTGACGGTATCAAACGTGGTTTTGAGCAACTCGCGCGTCTCGCCATCGATTTTCTGGATGGCCGACTCCAGCGTAGCAATGGCCTGATTCAGGTCATCGCCTTGCGCTGCCAGATATGTTTCACGCGCCTGTGCATGCTGGAGTTCATCCAGTGCCGCAAGGTTGACTGCCCCCAGGTCTTCGATTGCGCTGCCCAGCCGTGCAATTTCTGCATTCAGCCCGCTGACTTTGGCGCCCTTTTCCAGGCTGGCAAGCATGACGGTTTCGTCTGCCTGTAACATACCCAACTGCTCTTCACACTGCGCTTCAAGCAGGCGCGCTTCTTGTTCATTTAAACGCAGTTCTTCCATGCGGTTACGCAATGGAGTTAAACCTTGTTCGAGGCGCATGCGCGCCTCTTCCAGCGCGCGTAGCTGGCCGTTGGCTGCTTCCAGTTCGTTGCGGCGTGAAGCGAGTGCGTGTTCCTGCGCCTGACGCACGGCAACGGCTTGTTGCAGGTCTGCTTGCTGATCGGACTCATCGATCCGTGCCTGCTCGGTGCCGAGCTGTGCAAGCTGTTCGCTCAACCGGTCCTTATTGTCTGAATTAACTTTAATAGCGTTATTCAGATCATTGATTTTATTGTCACATGATTGCAGCGTAAAGCGGATTTCCTGCAATTTTCGTTCGCTCAGGCGCTGGGCCTCGCGTTTCTGGTTGAGCAGGTTTTCTGCATCACTGCGCGCGCGCCGGGCGTCATCCAGGTGTTCGCGCACAAAGCCCGCCTGGGTGCGGTGCTCGTGCAGCCGTTCGCTGGCGGCCTGCTGTTCACTGCGCTCCTGTTCCATCAGGGCTTCGACTTCGGCCAGCTCGGCGGTGATCTGTGCGTTGCGCTGGGTGACACGCTCCAGCGCCTGTTGCGCGCGCATGGTGTCCATCTGCAATTGATGCTGGCGCTGCTGGGTCTGATTGAGCTGGTTGCGCAACACGCCGAGGTTTTGTTGCGCATGGCGCAGCGCATCTTCGCCATGGACCAGCTGTTCTGCCAGCATTTCCTTTTGCACAGCCGATTCTTCCGCCTCGGCGCTGAGCCGTTCAATTTCTTTCTGCCGCGCCAGCACGCCCTGCACGGCAGATTGTTCGGCATGGAAGCCAAGCGTATGGCGCGTGAATACGTGGCCTTCCGGGCAAACCAGGTGAGCATTGGCGGGCAATTGCTCACGTAGCGCCAGCGCTGCCGCTGCGCTATCGGCCACATAAACTTCGCCGATCCAGTCCGCCAGCGCCCCGCCCTGCCCTGTTTTCCAGCGTACTTTGTCCAGCAGACGCGGCAGCGTGGTGGCGGCGGATGCAATCTGTGCAGCGTTGGGATCATAAAAACTCACCCGGCTGGGGGGAATATCGCTGATGACGCCCGTCAGGTGCGCGCCGGGTTCTGCCAAGGCGTTGACGCGTTCACGCAGGACTGCTTCCAGCGCGGTTTCCCAGCCGGTTTCCACGTCGATTTGTTGCCACAGGCGCGGCAACGAGGCGAGTTCGTGTTGTTTGAGCCAGCCATCCAGTTTGCTATCGGCGTCCAGATGCGTCTGAATCTTGTTGAGGCCGGCAAGCTGACCTTCAGCCTGGTGCAGGCGGCGCGTGACTTCTTCCAGTTGCGCGCGCAGTTGCTGGCGCTGCGCTTCCAGCGCGGGCAGATGCTGCTGGGCTGCGTCAGTCTGCTCGCGCAGACTTTCCAGCGTCTCGCCGAGCGTTTCGAGTTCGGCTTCGGCCACGCCCAGCGCCGCCCGGTCGGGCTGGGGCAGGCCGCGCTGCTCGTGGGTCAGCCGGGTATGGCGCGATTCCAGCTGCTGCAGGGTTTTCGCGCCATGCTGGTGATGCGTTTCGTCAATCTGGCGCGACTGTTCGCATAGCGATAATTCGCGCTGCAAATCGGCGACACGCCTTTGGGTATCGGCAAGCAGGCTTTCCACCTCGGGCAGCGTGTCGCTGGCTTCGGCAAAAGTGATTTCAGCGTCTGCCAGCGCGGCGCCGGTTTCCAGCAAGCGCTGCTGCCATTGCGCCAGACTGGTGGTCATGTCGTTGTGCTGTTTTTCCAGGCTGTCGCGCTGTTCGGTGAGGTTATGGATTTGCGCGGCCAGCCGCGCACGCGTGTCGGCGAGATGGCGCAGGCTTTGTTCCAGACGTGAAACTTCGGCGGTCGCGGCGTAAAAATCACCCTGTGCAGTGTTCAGCGCATCGGTGGCGGCATAGTGCGCGGCGCGGGTTTCCTCGATTTGCAGTTCGGTCTGGCGCAGTTGCGCGGTTTGCGCTTCGATTTGTGTGCCGGTGTCCTCGATCTGGCGCGTAAAGCGTTCGCGCGCAGCCTGGGCGTCACGCTTTTTGACCAGCCACAGCATTTGCTGCGCGCTTTTCAGCTCGCCTTGCAGCGCGTGGTATTGCTGCGCCACCTGCGCCTGTGCCTGCAGGCGGCCAATCTGTTCGGTGAGTTCGCGGCGGATGTCGTCCACGCGCAGCAGGTTTTCACGCGTGTCTTTCAGCCGGGATTCGGTCTCGCGGCGGCGTTCCTTGTATTTGGAGATGCCCGCCGCTTCTTCCAGAAAGCCGCGCAACTCATCCGGCTTGGCCTCGATGATGCGCGAAATCATGCCCTGTTCGATAATGGCGTAGGAAGTCTTGGTGCCCAGGCCGGTGCCGAGGAAAATATCGGTCAGGTCGCGGCGCCGCACATGCTGGTTGTTGACGTAATAACTGGAATCGCCATTGCGGTTCAACACGCGCTTGACCGATATTTCGGCATACTGCGTCCACTGTCCGGCGGCGCGCCCCAGGCTGTTGTCGAATACCAGTTCGACGGATGCCCGCGACACCGGCTTGCGCGTGCCGGAGCCGTTGAAAATCACGTCCTGCATGGATTCGCCACGCAGCTGCTTGGCCTGAGATTCGCCCAGCACCCAGCGCACTGCGTCAATCACATTGGATTTGCCGCAGCCGTTTGGCCCCACCACACCGACCATCTGGCCGACAATGGGGATGTGAGTGGGGTCAACAAAGGATTTGAACCCGGCAAGTTTGATGGCGGTTAGACGCAATTTTTACGAAGTGGCACAAGAATAGTTCTTATAATTTTTTAATTTTACCTGAATCGGGCGCGATTGATGTTCTACCTCGGACTGGATTTTGGCACATCGGGTGCGCGTGCCTGTGTTATCGACGCTGCCGGGCAGGAGGTATTCGCGGCGCACGCCGAATATGTCGTTCCGCAACAACAGGATACAGCCGACTGGCGTGTGGCCCTGTTCGACCTGCTGGCGCAAATTCCCCCCAGGCTGCGCGCAGCATTGGCAGCGATAGCCATGGACGGCACCTCCGGCACTGTACTGCTTGCCGATGACGCGCTGGAGCCGCTTGCGCCGGCTTTGCTCTACAACGATACGCGCGCCGCTGCAGACACAGGCGCAGTGCCGCTGCCAGGCAGTCTCGCCAAAGGCATGTGGCTGATGCAGCAGCCAGGCACCGCGCGCGCGCGCTATTTTCTTCACCAGGCCGACTGGCTGGCAGCCTTGTTGACTGGCGCGGGCGGCGTCACCGATTACCATAACGCACTCAAAACCGGCTTTGACCCGCACGCCCTGAGTTGGCCAGCGTGGATACAGGCGCTGCCCATTGCACAACTGCTGCCACGAGTGGTCGCACCCGGCACCCGGCTAGGCCGCATTAACCGCCATACGGCACGCCATTTCAACCTCAACCCCGCCTGCATCGTGCGTGCAGGTACCACCGACAGCATTGCCGCTTTCATTGCCACCGGCGTTGAGCAACCCGGCTACGCGGTGACTTCGCTGGGCACCACCCTGGTGTTGAAGCTGCTCTCGACGGCGCGGGTCGAATCCGCAGAATACGGAGTGTACAGCCACCGCTTCGGCAATTTATGGCTGGCGGGCGGCGCATCCAATAGCGGCGGCGGCGTGTTGCGGCAATTTTTCACCGATGCCGCCCTGGCCGAACTGAGCATGAAAATCCATCCCGACCAGCCGAGCGGCCTCGACTACTATCCCCTGCCCCGCCCCGGCGAGCGCTTTCCCATCCACGCCCCGGAGATGCTGCCGCGCCTGGCGCCGCACCCGCTGGATGACGTGCAATTCCTGCACGGCTTGCTGGAAGGCATGGCACGCATCGAAGCCCAAGGCTATGCCAGACTGGCCGAACTGGGTGCAACGCCATTGCGGCGCGTGATCAGCGCCGGTGGCGGCAGCAAAAATGAAACCTGGCGCCGCATCCGCGAAAATCAGCTGGGAGTGCCCGTCGAGACGGCTCAACAGGGCGAGGCTGCATTTGGCGCGGCCAGGCTGGCCCAAGCAGGCGTAAAATCATTCCCATGATCCGCATTACCCGCACACTCTCCATCGCAGACAGCGAACTGCAGGAACAATTTATCCGTGCCTCCGGGCCGGGCGGGCAGAACGTCAACAAAGTGTCCTCGGCAGTGCAATTGCGCTTTGACGTCGTGCACTCCCCTTCCCTGCCCGAGGACGTGCGCGCCCGGTTGATCGTGCTGGCCGGCCGGCGTATTAGCCAGGACGGTGTGCTTACCATCGAAGCTCAGCGTTTTCGCACGCAGGGCCGCAACCGCGACGACGCACGGGTGCGCCTGGTTGAGCTCATCCGTCGCGCCACCGAAGTACCCGAGCTGCGCCGGGCAACCAAGCCAACCCGGGCTTCGCAAAGACGCCGATTGGAAAGCAAGCAGAAGCGTGGCGATACCAAGAAACAGCGCAGGACAGTGGCGGGAAATGATGGCTGACAGTGCGCAGTGTTAGGGATGGCTTCCTAGCTCATCGCGCGTGGCGGGTGTAAGGTTCTACCTGTAATGACGACTCAGCCTATTCAAATAATCAACCAAATGGAGAAACGAAAATGAAAGCTATTCTTCTGGGAATAATCATGACGCTGACTTCGATGACTGCGCTTGCGCAAGACAATGGCCTGATAACCAAGGCGAGCAAATTCGGGTTTCAAGAGACGCAAGCGCGTCTGGAGACTGCAATTAAAGACAAAGGACTGACAATCTTCGCCAAGGTGAATCACGGCGAAGGAGCGGCTCAGGCAGGGTTGAAAATGCCACCGGCGATAGTGACGATTTTCGGTAGCCCGAAAGGTGGCACGCCTTTCATGTTGGCCGCACCCACTGCAGGGATCGATTTTCCGCTCAAAGCACTGGTATGGGCAGATACAGCCGGCAAGGTGCATGTGAGCTACAACACCCTGGATTACGTGAAGGCGCGTCACGGTATTGCCGGACTGGATGAGTTGACCAGGAAACTCGATGGCGTGCTCGCGAACATTGCCGGCACGGCGACGGAGTAATTCAGCGAGGCAAGCTCCGGCTCTGCCGGAAGAGCCACCGAGGATTGACACCATGTGATCCCGATACTCGCATTGCAGCGAACACGGCGCCCATCGCCGCTTGTCCGATCGCCAACGAGTATCTCGCCCATCTCAACTGGATACCGACTCCCACTGGCGCCGCGCTCAGAACCAAATCGATAATTGCATGTGTCTGGCCAAGGTGACCGTCTGGCTCTGCCAGGCGGACGCTAATAAAGCGGTACAGGAAGAGGCGAAACATGAAGCTCACCCAGCACGACGCAGTTCAGCCGCGTAGCCAGAATGTGCTGGCCAGGCTCGCGCTGGCAGGTATGCTGGCTCTGGCAGGCGGCTGGATGATGCACATCTCCGATGCACTGGCTGCAGCGCCGTCACCCACTACGCCCGGCGTAAAGTTTGACGGCAAGACCTATACCAATCGCCTGATCCACAGCCATGATCCCTACCTGCTGCTGCACGCGCACAATCCGGTGGACTGGTACCCGTGGGGACCGGAGGCGCTGGAAGCGGCCAGGCGCGAGAACAAGCCGATCTTCGTCTCCATCGGCTATTCCACCTGCTACTGGTGCCATGTCGCCGAACGCGAGATCTATTCCGACCCGCACATCGCCAAACTGATGAACCAATGGTTCATCAACATCAAGGTCGACCGCGAGCAGCGCCCGGACATCGACCGCATCTACATGCTGGCCACGCAGATCATGACCAGCGGCGGCGGCTGGCCGAATAACGTGTTTCTCACCCCGGATCTCAAGCCCTTCTATGCAGGCAGCTATTTCCCGCCGCAGGATCAGGGCAAGCTGCCCGGATTCCCGACGGTATTGAAAAGCATGCATCACGCCTGGACCGAAGATCACGCCCAGGTCGTGGCGCTCGCAGATCAGGTGTATCTGGCGCTACAGCAAACGGAGCGCGGCCTCAGTACGGCCGGCCCGGCAGCGCTGGCGCCGCAGCAATGGCGGGACAAGGCGATTGCCGAGGCCGCAAGCGGTTTTGACGTGTTTGACGCCGGCTTTGCTGACCGTGCCAGCAAGTTTCCGAAAGCGCCGCTGCTGTCGATGCTGTTAAGCGCCGACGTACGCAGTCACGCGGCCAAGGCGCAGGGCATGGCCACGCAGACACTGGAGGCCATGGCTGAGGGCGGCGTCATGGATCAGCTGGGCGGCGGCTTCCATCGCTACAGCATCGAGCCGAGCTGGTCCATTCCGCATTTCGAGAAGATGCTCTACGACAACGCTCAACTACTCGGTCTTTATACCCAAGCCTATGCGATCACCAAAAACCCGCTGTTCCGGCAGGTTGCGCTGCGTACCGCGCACTACCTGACGGCCGGGATGCAGGCGCCGGGCGGCGGATTCTATAGCGCACAGGATGCCGAAGTGGGCGGTAGCGAAGGCGCCAGCTACGTGTGGACGCGCGCGCAGATCGAAGCGGTGCTGGGTGCGACCGACACGCAGCGCTTCCTGGCGCTGTATCAGTTGGTGCCGATGCCGCCGGCACCCGCAGGACATGCGCAGCCGGAGGGCGACGTGCTGCGACTGCAGCGCGACCACGCCCAGAAGCTGGCACAGAAAAATCAGCTGGCGTCTGCCATCGCGGCGTTACGACCCTTGCGCGACAGACTGCTGGCCGCGCGCCAGAAACGCCCGCAGCCGGCACGCGACGAAAAGATCGTCACCGCCACCAACGCGCTGGCGATCATCGGTTTTGCCCAGGCGGGTCACTGGCTGCACGATCCTGCGCTGACCAGGACAGCGCTGCGCACGGCCAACTGGCTATGGCGGCACGCCTTCGATCCGGCATCCGGCGAACTCAAACATCAGTTCTTCGCAGGCCGCCCCGGCGACGCCGGCTTTCTTGACGACTATGCACTGCTGGGCCAGGCTTTCCTGACGTTGCACCGGCAAACCGGCGATGCCGTGTGGCTGGCGCGTGCACGCCGGATTGCCGATGTCATGCTGCAGCGTTTTTCTCGTCCCGACGGCCATTTCGTCGAAACCGGAGATCAGGCCGATTTATTGCTCACGCCGCCTGCGGAGGGCGACTCGGTGCAGCCATCGGGCCAGTCTTCCGCCATCGTGCTGCTGCTGGAGCTGTCCGTTGTCACCGGTGATCATCGCTATGCCAGCGCCGCGCGCCGGGGACTGACGCCGCTGTCTGCGCAGATTGCCGCCGAGCCTTCCAATTGGGGGGCGCTGCTGGGACCGCTGAGCCGGCCGCAACTGATGGCGGCGCTGGAGAAGGCGCCCTCGGCAGAAGCCGCCAGGGCAAGGTCGCCGGGCTTGCTGGATTCCGCCGATCACGTGCGCGCCCAGGCTCATCTTGTCCCGGCCGGGACTGGCGCCGATCTGATCGTGAGCATCGAGATTGAGCCTGGTTATCACATCAACGCCAACCCGGCTTCCGACCCCAACCTGATTCCCACGCAATTCATGCTTCCGGGCCATCCCGAGCTGAAAATTGACTACCCGGCGGCGCAGATTTTCAAGGCGCCGTTTGCGCCGCAAGGTATCGCAGTGTACGAGGGGCGCATCACGCTACAGGGACATTTTCCGCAGCGGCCGGCTCAACTGCCATCCGCCGCTAGCCTTCGTGTACAGGCCTGCAACGACAAGGTGTGTCTGGCTCCGGCAACCGTAAGCGTGCCGGTCCGAGGGCAATAATTCGCATATACACAGTAGTGCGATGGTCGCGATGCTCTGTTGCAGGGGGTCTCATGTTTGTCGAGGTGTATAATTCGTGCGCATGTCAACCGCATTGACAAATAGCTGATTGATGCAATCCGTCATCACATTTCTCCGCCCATGGGAATTCTCTCCCACCGTACTTGCCAGTTGCGTGCTGCCGGCAGCAGCTTATATTCGCGGTCTGGTAATCGCCAAACGCAACCACGAGGTCATCGGATTTTGGCGGCCCCTGTCGTTTTTTCTGGGACTTGGACTAATCTATATTGCGCTACAGACTTACTTTGATTTTCTGTCGCAGCATATGTTCTGGGTGCACCGCCTGCAGCACCTTATTCTGCATCACATCGGCCCGTTCCTGATAGTGCTTGCCGCCCCGATGGATGTGATATCCCGTGGTGTGCCGGTACGCTTTCGAGAGCAGGTTCTACGACTTGTGTGGCACCATCGGGGAGTACAAGGCATTTACGGCTTTTTGCAAAATCCGATAATCGCGCCAGTGCTATTCGTAGGCCTGATCTATTTCTGGCTTTCCCCTGCGATCCATTTCACGGTCATGCTCAATGAAGACCGTTACCGGCTGATGAACTGGAGCATGGTGGTAGACGGAATCTTGTTCTGGTGGCTGATGCTTGCCCCACGCACTACGAACGGGCATGCCAATATCAGCTATATGAAGCGCATCCTGATTTTATTTATTGTAATGATTGGTCAGGTGTTGCTTGGTGCCTATATTTTCCTGCACAAATCGATGCTCTACGATGTCTATGGCATCTGTGGGCGTGCCTGGGAAATCAGCCCGATGACCGATCAACAAATCGGCGGATTAATTACCTGGATCCCGCCATCCATGATGTGTGTTATTGCCGTTCTCGTGGTGCTGAGCCGCATTCTGCATGAAGATGAAGAAGCCGTGCCGACATCCTCCTCCGCCCTGGCAGACGTAATCACCTCGAAAGCAGGCTAACCATGACAGCATCAAAATCCGCACGCAACACGCGATTCACACGCCATCGCCGTATACATCCATTTGGCCTGATGATGGCGGTGATCATCGCCTTGTTTACCTGCTCTCTGGCGCTTGCCGCCCCGCACGTCAGCGTAAGCAATGCGCGCATTCGCCTGCTGCCGGGTGATCTTCCTCTGGCAGGTTATTTCGATCTGACGAATCGTGGTGACGAGGATCTGGTTTTGGTGGGGGCGTCCAGTGCCGCTTTCAAAATGGTCCACATGCACCGCAGCCTGGAACATGGCGGAACCTCGAGCATGGTGCCGGTCGGCCGCCGTGAAATCAAACCGGGCGCCACGGTGCATTTTTCTCCCGGGGGTTACCACTTGATGTTGATGCAAGCCGCCGCACCCTTGAAAGTGGGTGAAAAAGTGCCGGTGGCATTGCAATTCGCGGGCGGTCAAACGCTGCAAGTGATGTTTGCAGTCAATGGCGCGGGGACCGAATGATACGGAACATTTTGATGGCCTGGCAGCATTGGCGCTGGATGGCAATTGCTTCAGTCATCGCGCTGTTCGGCTTGACGGCTTGCCAGCAACAGGAACCCTGGGCGCTCGACAACATTACCGGCCTGATGCCCAAACTCGAATTCAAACTGACTAACGATAATGGGCAAGCGGTTACGGCGGATGCATACCACGGCAAGCTGGTACTGCTCTACTTCGGTTATACCCATTGCCCGGATGTGTGCCCGACGACGCTCGCCACACTGGCCCAGGCGTTGCGCGGTCTGGGCACTGACGCTGACAAGGTACGCGTGCTGTTCGTGAGCGTCGACCCAGCCCGTGATACTGCGCCGGTACTCAAAAGTTATGCAGCGGCGTTTGGCCCGCAATTCGTCGGCTTAAGCGGAGACAAGAAGGCGCTCGATGCGCTCACCCGGCGTTATCGCGTAGTCTACAGTCTCGATAAATCCGATGCCCAGGGTAACTATGCGGTTAATCACAGTAGCGGAGTATTCATCTTCGACGGTAGTGGCAAGGCACGACTGTTGGGTTCCAGTTCCAGCAAAGCCGCCGAAATTAGCCGGGATCTACGCCGTTTGCTAGCCTCCGGCTAAAACTTGACTCATCGCCAGCTGAACATTTTAACGATGCTGCCATGACCGGCGAACTGGTGCCACAAGGCGATGATGGTATGGCCATACAGATAAACCCACATGACCGTCGCCAGGGTCGAATGCACTTCCATCATAGTGTGCACATTGGCATTGACGACATTGGCGGGCCACAAGCCGATATAAAGTATGCTGCCGGTGACCGCCATTGCCGTGGCAATCAGCAGGCCCAGGCCGTGTATCGTTCCGGCCAGTGCACCGGTATCCGCCAATACCTTCCATTTCAATGTCAGAAACTGACCTGTTTCGGTCACCAATGCCTTGCGACCGGTGGCGTTCATCCACGGAAACAACTGCCCCTGCCCAAGGCGTTTGAAATTCGCCAGCCGGTAAATCCAGCTCGCCAGCAAGACCGCCGTTGCAGCCAGCCCCACCCATTCATGCCATTCGAACCAGAACGCACCGGCCTGGCTCATCGGCCGGTCGGCTTCCGGATGGTCCATTGCGAAACTGACAAAGAGCTGAAAGTTAATAGTCAGGGCGATCAGCGAATGCAGAATGCGGGTTGTGCGGTTATAGGTCATGCGAGTTCCTTTTATAGATCGGCGTTTTCTGTTTTCATCTTGTGGATGTGCCGGTGAAAGTTCACGGCCACCCGAATGGAAGGCATGGAAAAAATTGCAGCACCATGCATCTGAAATGCATACAGGAATTGTAGCCGTGATGCGTGCGTGATTTGCCATTCTTTTTGCGGCAATCGAATTCCGGCGGATCGTTATGGAACTATCAAAAACGTCATGAGTCACTCTATCCGTTGAATCTATCATTAATAACGGACACGATCGCCATGACGGGAAATTCGCTCGCCCAACAAGCATTTCAGTCTCTGCAACAACACGTTTCGCAACACATCATCGGTCAGGAAATCCTGGTAGAACGGCTCCTGATAGCACTTCTGGCAGACGGTCATCTATTGGTCGAAGGCGCACCGGGTCTTGCCAAGACACGCGCCATCAAGGTTTTGAGCGAAGGCATCGACGGCGATTTTCACCGCGTGCAGTTCACGCCGGATCTGTTACCCGCCGATCTCACCGGCACCGATATTTTTCGTCCTCAGGATGGTTCTTTCCAGTTCCAGCGCGGCCCGCTGTTCCACAACCTGGTGCTGGCCGACGAGGTGAACCGGGCGCCGGCCAAGGTGCAGTCGGCGCTGCTCGAGGCCATGGCGGAGCGGCAAATCACCGTGGGCAGCACGACGTATCCATTGCCAAGACTGTTTCTGGTCATGGCCACGCAGAACCCCATCGAGCAGGAAGGAACCTACCCGCTACCGGAGGCACAGCTCGACCGCTTCCTGCTGCACGTAAAGGTCGATTATCCAAAGGCTGAAGCCGAACGACAGATACTGCAACTGGCGCGCACTGAAGCGTCGCAACAACTGCGCAAGACAGCGCCGCCGGTGACCAGACTGAGTCAGGAAACCCTGCTTGCCGCACGCCAGGAAGTACTCGATGTTTTCATGGCCGACAACCTGGAGCGTTATCTGGTCGAGATTATTCTCGCCACCCGCAACCCGTCATCCTACAGCGCAGATCTGGGCAGCTGGGTGCAATGGGGCGCCAGTCCGCGCGCCACGATTGCCCTCGACCGTTGCGCGCGCGCCCATGCCTGGCTGGCTGGTCGCAATTATGTGGGGCCGGAAGATATCCAGGCGCTGGCTTTTGATGTGCTGCGCCATCGCGTGTTATTGAGTTATGAGGCAGAGGCCGACGGCCACACTCCCGATCACTTTATCGAGAAACTGATCGACCTGATCCCGGTACCATGATTCCCCCATTCGGGCACAGCAAGCCCTCCTACACCCGCCCGGCTTCCGCGCCGGCAGACCCGTCGAATCAGGACGATGGCGTGGTGCGCATCAGTTTGTCCTCCCTGATTGCCCTGCATCACGATGCGGAATCGCTGTCGCTCAAACCCGGGCGGATTCGTTCGCCTGTCAGCGGCGGTTATCGTTCGCCGTTCAAGGGACGCGGCATGGAATTCGATGAGGTGCGTCCCTACATGCAGGGCGACGATGTGCGCATTCTCGATTGGCGCGTCACCGCGCGTACCGGCCGTCCGCATACCAAGCTGTTTCGCGAAGAACGCGAACGCGCCGTGCTGCTCTGGGTTGACTTGCGCCACACCATGTTCTTTGCCACCCAGGGTGCATTCAAGGCAGTGCGCGCTGCCCAGGCGGCAGCCCTGCTGGGGTGGCGCGCCGTGAATCAGGGCGACCGGCTCGGCGCCCTGCTGTTCTCTGAAAAGACGCACATCGAGCTGCGCCCCAGGCGCGGTAAAGCAGCACTGCTGCATGTGCTGAGCCAGATTGCCGATCATGCGGCCTGGCAACAGCCGGCAGCCGGCAGCGGCGCAATGACGGCAGCCAATGCGCTGAACCAGACACTGGCCCGGCTGCGCCGGGTGGCGCAGCCGGGCAGCCTGATCATCCTGCTGAGTGATTTTTCCCATCTCAATGGCCAGGGGAGCGCGCATCTGGCCCAGCTGGCCCGCCATAACGATCTCATTCTCGCCGACATTCACGACCCGCTGGAGGCCGAGCTACCTCCGCCCGGACATTATCGGGTGAGCGATGGCGAGCGTTTCCTGACGCTGGCAACCGAAGATACGCATGTGCGCGAGCGCTACCGCCAGAGCTTTATCCAGCAACAGGCGGCGCTGCAACAGCTATGTCGGAGATATGGCATGACCCTGCTGCCATTAACCACCGCTGAAGAGCCATTGGCTGCGCTGCGGCAGGGGCTGGGGATGCGTACATGAATCCGGCATTGAGCCAGCTGCATGATATTCATCTGCCCGCGCGCATCTCCTGGTGGCCGCCGGCACCGGGATGGTGGCTGCTGGCTGCAGCCGTCCTGCTGGCGGCAGTTGCTTTATACGGGTTGCATCGTCGCCGTAGCAGGAACCACTGGCGCCGATTTGCACTGAGCGAACTGCTCCGCCTGCGCGAACTGCATGCGACGCAGCCACCCGCACCCCGCACGCTGGTCAGCGAACTGTCGATCCTGCTGCGGCGCGTGGCGGTCAGCCGCTTTCCCCGTGAACAGGTGGCGGCGCTCAATGGTGACGAGTGGCTTGCTTTCCTCGATCGCAGCCTGGGCGAAAGCGCCGCTTTTCAGTCGGACGCCGGACGTCTGTTGACCACGGTTCCGTATCGTCCGGAAATGGCCATCGATCCGGACTCCCTGCGTGCCTTGTTAGCGCTGGGCGAACGCTGGCTGAAGAAGCTGCCAAGAGGCAAAAAATGATCCACTTCGAGTGGCCATGGCTTTTTCTCATTTTGCCGCTACCGCTCCTGGTGCGTTTTCTGCTGCCACGCGCCGATGAAGTCAAGGAAGCCGCGCTGCGCGTACCCGGGCTTGAACCGTTTGCCATGGAAAGCGCTTCGAAACCCGCCAGGCTGGCGCTGCGGCGCGGCCGAACATGGCTCGGCGCGCTGGCATGGCTGCTATTGGTGACCGCAGCGGCACGCCCCATCTGGGTGGGTGATCCCATCGATTTGCCGGTCAGCGGGCGCGACCTGATGCTGGCGGTGGACCTCTCCGGCAGTATGCAAACCCGGGATTTCGTCATAGGCGATCAACGGGTGAGCCGCCTCGACGCCATCAAGGAGATCGCCGGCGACTTCATAGACCGGCGCGTCGGCGACCGCATCGGACTGATCCTGTTCGGCACCCAGGCTTATTTGCAAACCCCGCTGACCTTCGACCGCAAGACCGTACACAACATGCTGGACGAGGCCGCCATCGGTCTGGCGGGCGAGCAGACGGCTATCGGCGATGCCATCGGCCTGGCGGTTAAACGCCTGCGCGAACTGCCGCAGGGCAATAAGGTTTTGATACTGCTCACCGATGGCGTCAGCAACACGGGCGAGCTGACACCGCTCAAGGCGGCACAGCTGGCTGCCAAGGAGGGGGTCACCATCTACACCATCGGCATCGGCGCCAGCGAGATGCAGGTGCCTTCGCTGTTCGGCATGCAAAGCGTCAATCCTTCCAGCGACCTCGATGAAGATACGCTGCGCGCCATCGCCAGGACGACCGGAGGGCGCTATTTTCGCGCCCGCGACACCGAACAGTTGGACCAGATCTACAGCATTCTGGATAAACTGCAGCCGGTCGATCAGGAGAAGCAGACCTTCCGCCCGCGCAAGACGCTGTTCTACTGGCCGCTGGCCATCAGCCTGCTGCTGTTGCCGGTAGCGGGAAGGAGATGAAGCCATGGAAATGATTTCGGCCTTTCATTTTTTGCGTCCCCTTTGGTTGCTCGCTTTGCTCCTCCTGGCTGCGCTGCTCTGGCTGATGTGGCGCCGGCGCCTGGTCAGCCGCAGCTGGCAGCGCGTGGTCGATCCGCAGCTGCTGGCCCACCTCCTGATCGGAAAAAATGCCCGGCAAGGCCCCTGGGTTATGGTTGCCGTCGGCTTCGGCGGCCTGCTGGCGATTCTTGCACTGGCCGGTCCGGCATGGCAGAAACTGGCGCAGCCGGTATTCCGCCAGCAGTCGGCATTGGTGCTGGTACTCGATCTGTCGCGCTCGATGGATGCCGCTGATATCAAACCGAGCCGGCTGGAGCGGGCAAAACTGAAACTGCGCGATATCCTCAACCAGCAAAAGGAAGGTGAAACGGCGCTGATCGTCTATGCTGCCACGCCGTTTGTGGTCAGCCCGCTGACCACCGATGCGCAGACCATCGTCAGCCAGCTGGAGGTTCTCACCCCCGCACTGATGCCGGCGCAGGGTTCGCGTCCCGACCGCGCGATCAGCCTGGCGCAGAATCTGCTCAAGCAGGCCGGCGTCGCTCACGGTGGTGTGCTGCTGATTACGGATGGCCTCAACGGCAACGAGTCGGATTCGCTCAAAACGGCCATCAGCCATCTGGTCGAGGCCGGGCACCGGCTGTCGGTATTGGGTGTCGGCACCCCGGCGGGCGCGCCCATTCCGGATCCCAATGGCGGATTTGTCGAGAGCGGCGACGGTGCCATTGTCATTCCCAGACTGGACGACGCCAGCCTCGCAGCGCTTGCACGTCAGGGCCATGGCGCCTATCGGCGTCTGAGCCCTGACGACAGCGATTTTCACGCATTGCTGGCGCCGTTCCAGCACATGCTCGACCAGCAACAGGATAAAAAGGTCGATGGCCTGATGAGCGATCAGTGGCGCGACGAAGGCCCGTGGCTGCTGCTGCCGCTACTGGTGCTCGGTGCGCTGGCTTTTCGCCGCGGCTATCTGGTTGTATTGCTGCTGATCATCCTGCCGCAGGCGCATCCGGCCTATGCGTCCGGATGGAACAGCCTGTGGCTGCGCGACGATCAGCGCGGGCAGCAGGCCATGGACGCCAGACAGCCGCAATTGGCTGCCAGCCTTTTTCACGATCCACAGTGGCGCGCCGCTGCGGATTATCGGGCCGGAAATTACCAGGCAGCGCTGGATAGCCTGAAAGGCATCGACACTGCCCAGGCTGATTACAATCGCGGCAATGCGCTGGCGCAACAGGGGCGCCTGCCCGAAGCGATGCGCGCCTATGACGCCGCATTGAAACGCGACCCCAGGCTCAGTGATGCCAGCTATAACCGCAATCTGGTTGAAGAACTATTGAAAAAACAGCAACAAAATAAACAACAAAACCAGCAACACGCCGGCAATCAGCAGCAATCTTCAAAAAACGGGCAACAGGGGAAGCCCGGCGGACAATCGCAGCAGACACCGCCGCAATCGGCGCAAGGCAATCAACAGTCCAACAAGAAATCAGGCCAGGCTGCGCAGAACCAGGGCAATGCCGGCAAACAGAATCCGGATACCGGACATCAACAGAACAATGCCGCTGGGCAGGCCGGGGCACAACCGCAGAACCAGGCAACTCAAAAGCAGGACCAGGGTCAGCCACAACCGCTACCGCAAGCGGCAAACCGGGGCGCAGCGCCTGCAGGCAGCGCGCAAGCGACGGCCGATGCGCAGGCACAGCACAAGCAATTACAGCAGGCAGACGAGCAATGGCTGCGGCGTATTCCCGACGACCCGGGCGGCCTGTGGCGGCGCAAGTTTCTCTATCAATATAAACAGCAGCAGCAATTCCAGAAGAGTGAAAAACAGCCATGGTAAAAGCTCGTTTTAACCGGTTTCTGATTCTCGTGATCACGGCGCTGTGTGTGCTTTACTCCACGCAGTCGTCCGCCTCATTACAGGCCCAGGTCGACCGCAATCCGGTCGCCGTGAACGAGTCGTTCAACCTCACCCTGCAAAGCAGCGACAACAGCAGCGGGGAGCCGGACCTGAGCGCGCTGAAGCGGGATTTTGATATCCTCGGCCAGAGCAAAAGCAGCAGCTTTCAGATCATTAATGGTCAGATCAGCCATAACACCCAGTGGCAGATCAGCCTCACCCCGAAACATGCCGGACAGCTACAGATTCCTGCAATCTCTTTAGGGGGGCAGTCCAGTCCTCCGGTCAGTCTTACGGTGACGGCTGCAAGTCAGGCGGACACCGCGCAACAGAGCAAGAATCTGTTTGTGGAAGTCAGCGCAGAACCGCAGACGGTTCATGTGCAGCAACAGATCATCTTTACCGTACGTCTGTACAGTGCGCTCAGCCTGGGCGACGGCAGCAATCTGAGCGACCCCGAATTTCCGAAGATGGATGCGGTGGTGGAACGGCTGGGCACCGATCGCCCGTTCCAGGTCGTCCGCAATGGCCAGGCCTATTCGGTGATAGAGCGACGCTACGCAGTTTTCCCGCAAAAAAGCGGGCAATTCAACAGTTCTCCGGTGGTCTTTGATGGCAGTGTCGTCGAGGAAAATCAGGGTGGCGGCGGCTTCATGTTTAATCCCTTCAGCCAGAGCACACGCCACCTGCGTCTGAATTCAAAAACCATCGCATTCTCGGTCAAACCGGTCCCCGCTGGCTTCGACAGCAGCCAATGGCTGCCGGCCAGCAAACTGCAACTGGAGGAACAATGGTCGGAAAATCCACCCAAATTTACCGTTGGCGAGCCGATCACGCGCACGCTGACGATTACGGCTAACGGCCTGACCGCTTCACAACTGCCGGCACTGGATAGCAGCAAAATCGATGGCCTCAAGCTCTACCCGGATCAGCCCACGCTTAAAGACAGCCAGGATGGCAACGGCATCGTCGGCACGCGCGAGCAGAAGATCGCCTTCATCCCCACCCGCCCCGGCAATGTCACCCTGCCGGCTATCGAAATCAAATGGTGGAACGTCAATACGGACAAAGAGGAGGTGGCGCGTTTGCCTGCTCGCAGCATCTCTATCCTCCCCGGCAGCCCGAACCAGGTATCCGCGCCGCCGCCCACGCCCACTACCCCAACGACAGAAGCGCCTGTTCCCTCGGCTCTGCCCACAAATGCCTCCCAAGCGCCTGGCACCAGCATCGCAACCGTTGCTCCCGGCTGGTGGCCGTGGCTATCGCTGTTGCTCGGTACGGGCTGGCTGATCACGCTTCTCGCCTGGTGGTGGCAGTCGCGCAAAAAATCTTCGCTAACGGAAACAAATACCGCGCATGAAGAAACCCTCGGGCAGCTGGAAAAACAGTTCAAAAAAGCTTGTCTGGCAAACGATGCATCCGAGGCAAAAACACAACTGCTTGCATGGGCAAAGCAGCGCTGGCGCCAGAATCCACCAGCCAGTCTCACCGCGCTGGCGCGCCTGTGCGAGCCATCACTGGCCGACGCAGTGACGCAACTGGATCGCGCTCTCTATGCGCAGACGCAGGCGCACTGGCAAGGGGATGCCCTGTGGCAGCTGTTCAGTCAACACAAACCCGTGGATATCCGGATCAAGACCGAAAACAGTGATGCCCTGGAACCGCTGTACAGAAGTTCATAATGATGGGTTAACGTAGCCGGCAAACCCGCGCTCATGCGCCGATGGATTGCACGCTACGGCAGAAGGAATATGGATATGAAAACCCGCCGGATCATGGCAACCCTTTGTTTGCTTGCCCTGGCGCCATCCGCTTTTGCAAACGACGCCAGCCTGATGAGTGCCATTGACGCGCTGAGTCATGGTTGGGCAAAAGTCAATTATCAAATACCCAAAAAAGAACGTGCAACTGCTTTTCAGCCACTGATCAGTCAGGCAAACAGTCTGCTCCAGACCTATCCTGATGCACCTGAAGCCATGGTCATGGACGCACTCATCCTGTCCAGTACCGCCGCAGTTGAAGGCGGTGTGGGGGCGCTTATCAAAGTAAATGAGGCTCATGAATTGCTGCTGCGTGCGGAAAAGATCAATCCTCGGATACTGGACGGAGCTGTTTACACTTGCCTGGGGAGCTTGTACGCCAAGGTGCCCGGTTGGCCTATTTCTTTCGGTGATCAGGATAAAGCCCGGAAGTACTTGAAAAAGGCATTAAAAATCGATCCAAAAAGCATCGATGCGAACTATTTCTACGCCGATTTTTTAGCAGATAAAGGCGAATACGCCCAGGCCCTCACCCATCTTCAGCTAGCTTTACAAGCGCCGCTTCGTGCGGGTCGCGAAGATGCCGACACAGGCCGCCGTGACGAAGCGGAAAAATTACTCGACAAAATCAATTTGGCGCGCGGACATGAAATCGCCGCGCACTGAAATTCAGCGCTCCACAAACTCCAGCGCATTCCCATCCGGGTCGCGGCAAAACAGCGCGGGCCGGCCGGACCGGCTCAGGGTATAAGCCACGTCTGCATTGTCCAGGCGCGCTTTGAGTTGGGCAATATCCGTTACGGCGAGCGCGATATGGCGGTCGCGCCCACCATGCTCGGGACGCGCCAGACCGGCTTCCGGGTTGGGCAGGCACAGCAGATGTATCTGGCACGCGCCGATGTCATACCAGACACCCGAAAATCCCATCTCGAGGCGGTCGGGGCTGGCAGTCAGCCCCAGCACCTCCTCGTAAAAAATCCGCGCACGGGCAAGATCCTCAACCAGCAACGAGGCATGCAGAAGGCGAGTAATCAGATTCATGGTCACGCTTTATCTTTATGTTCGAGATGGCCGGAAAACAGGCTGGCCGCGATAATCATCGCCGCACCCAGCCATTCCTTGCCTTGCAGTGACTCGCCCGCCAGCAGATACGCGGAAATCGCCGCGACGATCAACTCGAACAGCAGGATCACGATGGCGCGATTGGCGGCGATGTGGATCAGCCCGTACTGTATGCAGAGCGTCACGCCCACCATGGCCAGCGCCACCAGCACCAGCCCGCCCCACACCATCCCGCTCCATCCGGCCAGCACGCTGAAAGCATGGCTCTGCGCCAGCAACAGGGGCAGCGAGACAATCACCGCGCCCAACCAGACGCCGAGTGATTTTGCCTCGATGCTGATTGCTTGCGCACGCCGCGACAGTACATTGGTGAGTGCAAAGCACATCCCCGCCGACATGCCGAACCATTCTGCGCGCGAGGCCGGCAGCGGCAAGCGTCCGTCCGGCTGCCACAGCATGACCACGGCACCGCACAGCGACAGCAGCATGACGAGGTAACCCACGCGTCCCAGGCGCTCTCCGAGGATCAGCCGCGAGAACACGATGGTCCACAATGGCGCGAGGTAAAACAGCAGCATCACGCGCATGATCTCGCCGTCAATCACCGCCAGCACGTAGGCGATATTGGTCCAGCCCGAGCTGAGCACGATTGCCAGCCACAGCCACACGCTGCCGCTTACTGTGCGCAAGGCTTTGAAATAAAAAGGCACGCCGATCAGCAGCGCCAGCCCGTAGGTGATGAATGACGACATCAGGCCGGATACCCCCGCCTCGCTCAACAGGCGGTAGGGATACCAGATCAGCCCCCACAGGGTGGCGCTGGCAAGCAGGGCGAATATCGGCAAAACCGGGCTTTTGTTTGAGTGCTGTAGCGTGTGCTGCATTATAATTGCGCTTTTTCCATTGTTTGCGGCCATGAACCCATACCTCGACCGCCTCCAGCCTTATCCGTTCCAGAAATTACGCGAGCTGTTCAACGGCATCACGCCGAACCCGCAATATACGCCGGTCAATCTATCCATCGGCGAACCCAAGCATGCCACGCCGCAGTTTATCAAGGATGCGCTGATTGCCAACCTGGACGGACTGGCGAATTATCCGCTGACCGCAGGCGTGGAACCGTTGCGCTACGCGATTTCTGCCTGGATTGCCCGTCGTTACGGCATTCCCGCGCCCGATGCCGGCACCCAGGTGTTGCCGGTGAACGGCAGTCGCGAGGCGCTGTTTGCGTTTGCGCAGACGGTGATCAACCCGTGCTTCGCCAGCCCGGTGGTGATTTCGCCCAACCCGTTTTACCAGATTTACGAAGGCGCGGCATTGCTGGCCGGCGCGCAACCGCATTATCTGCCCACGCTGCCGCAAAACGGCTACCGCATGGATTTTGCCAGCGTGCCGGAAACCGTGCTGGCCAGCACCCAGCTGGTCTATGTGTGCTCGCCCGACAATCCCACCGGCCGGGTGATGGACCTGGACGAGTGGCGCGAACTGTTCGAATTGTCCGACCGTCACGGTTTCATCATCGCCGCCGACGAGTGCTATTCTGAGATCTACTTCGACGAAGCCCTGCCCCCGCTGGGCGCGCTGCAGGCCGCGCAGCAACTGGGGCGCAGCGACTACAAAAATCTGGTGGTGTTCTCCAGCCTGTCCAAGCGCTCCAACGTACCGGGCATGCGTTCCGGCTTTGTCGCGGGCGACGCGGCGCTGCTCGCCAAATTCCTGCTCTACCGCACCTACCACGGTTCGGCGATGTCGCCGACCATCCAGATGGCCAGCGTGGCTGCGTGGAACGACGAAGCGCATGTGATCGGAAACCGCCGCCTGTACGCGGAAAAATTTGCCGCCGTGCAGCCGCTGCTGGCGCAAGTGATGCCGGCTCCGATGCCCGATGCTGCGTTCTACCTGTGGGCACAGGTGCCGGGCGGCGACGACACCGCCTTCGCCCGCGACCTGTACCGCGATTACCATGTCACCGTGCTGCCGGGCTCGTATCTGGCGCGCGATTTTGCCGGGGTGAATCCGGGCAAGGGTTTCATCCGCATTGCCCTGGTCGCTGCGCTGGCCGAATGCGTGGACGCTGCGCAAAGGATTCATCAATTACTCGAACAACACACTTCAACCAATTAAAAGGAAACAAAAATGACCGAAATCCAGCAACTCATTGAAGAAGCTTTCGAGCGCCGTGCCGACATCAACCCGCGCAACGCCGATGCCAAGCTCAAGGACGCCGTCGCCCACGTGATTGAAGAACTCGACAAGGGCCGTTTGCGCGTTGCGTCCAAGGAAAACGGCGAATGGGTCACTCACCAGTGGCTGAAAAAAGCCGTGCTGCTGTCGTTCCGCCTGGAAGACAACTATTTCATCAAGGGCGGCTTCACCAACTATTTCGACAAGGTGCCGTCCAAGTTCGCCGACTACAACAGCCGCGACTTCCGCGACGGCGGCTTCCGCGTGGTGCCGCCCGCCGCCGCGCGGCGCGGCTCATTCATCGGCAAAAACGTCGTGCTGATGCCCTCCTACGTCAACATCGGCGCGTATGTCGATGAAGGCACCATGGTCGACACCTGGGCCACCGTCGGCTCCTGCGCCCAGATCGGCAAAAACGTCCACCTGTCCGGCGGCGTCGGCATCGGCGGCGTGCTCGAACCGGTGCAGGCCAACCCCACCATCATCGGCGACAACTGCTTCATCGGCGCCCGCTCCGAAGTGGTCGAAGGCGTCATCGTCGAAGACAACGTGGTGATTTCCATGGGCGTGTACATCGGCCAGAGCACCAAGATCTACGACCGCGAAACCGGCGAAGTCATGTACGGCCGCGTCCCCGCCGGCTCCGTCGTGGTCAGCGGCAACCTGCCCTCCAAGGACGGCAGCTACAGCCTCTACTGCGCGGTAATCGTGAAGAAAGTGGATGAAAAAACCCGCAGCAAAGTGGGGATTAATGAGTTGCTGCGCGGGATTTAAGGCTATTGTTGGGAGGGGGGCTGGTCAGCTAATCGCTACGAAGGTCTGCTTTTCGGCCAATGCGGACAGTCGCTGGAAACCCTTGGTGGTTTGCCAATGTCCGCTTTCCGGAACCATAATCCAACGGTCGCTATGTGCTAATTGCGGACAATAGAAAGCATGCATAAAGCGGTGTATTGAAAGACATGCATCCGGCCTATCATATTTGGTCATTAACCACGGAAATGGCATCGTTCAGAGCTTTCTGGACTTCTTAAAAACGTGAATCCATAATCGTCCAATGGCTAATGTCCATCATGGCCGAATTGGGGACTGTATATGGATCGCAAGCAACATTGGGAACAGATTTATTCCATAAAAGCATCTGACACTGTAAGTTGGTTTCAGGAACACGCGGAGCTATCACTACGGCTGATTCACAATACTGGACTAAGCAAGGACGCGGCTATTATCGATGTGGGCGGCGGAGCTTCTACTCTGGTGGATGACCTTGTGGCGAAAGACTATGCCGACCTGACGGTGCTTGACCTTTCGTCGTCGGCGATTTCTGTTGCAAAACAGCGTCTAGGAAAACATGCTGAAGCTGTGGATTGGATGATAGGCGACATTACCCTTGCAGAGTTTCCAGTTCACCGATTCGACATTTGGCATGATCGAGCAGTGTTCCATTTTTTAACCAATCCTAATGACCGCCATGCTTATGTGGAACGGGTCATGCACGCAGTTCGCCCGGGTGGGTACGTGATCATTGCCACCTTTGCCGAAGATGGCCCGGAAAAGTGCAGTGGCCTCCCGGTGATCAGATATCGACCCGAATCGCTGCACGCTGAATTTGGAGACGCTTTCCTGCTAGTCGAGCATAAGAAGGAAGTTCACCACACTCCTTCCGGTTCAAATCAGCAGTTTGTCTATTGCTACTGTCGCAAGGGCTGTAGCTAACCCCTTAGTGCTTGTGGAGGATTCAATAACCGAAAGGTCGGGAACGGACATCGCGATCGGCAGCGCTGTGCCATTATGTAAAGCTTTGCATGACGGCCAGAAGCTGACGGTCAGCTTGGTGCCATAACTGGACTTCACGCGCTTTCGAACCGCCTGCTCTTGAAGCTGACGGTGCGTTTATAGGCTTCCATGCTGCCTATGCGGCGGATATCCGCCCATGTTCCCTTGTAATAAGGAATGATGTTGCGGTCCACCCAGTCTGTGGTGACATCATCCTGAATGCCGTTGATTTCGCCGAATACCATGAAACTCTGGCTCGATTTGATGTCCTTCTCCAGATAGGCCATGGCGTAGGTAGAACCGAAATCATTGTGCACCTCCACGATGTCGCCCGATGCGATCCCCAGCCCATGGGCGTCTTCGGGATTCATCTCAATATATGCCATCGGGTACCGGCTTGTGACGAAATCGTTGTACTGGTCGTGATAGACGGTCTGCCAGACTTCGTTGGTGCGGCCATTATTGATCCAGAACCGGTACTTGGCTTTTTGGGCTGCAACCGTGTTGGCCAGACCGGGCCATTTGGCTGGCTTGAAGTGCGCTTTGCCGTCGTCCGTGCTGAATTTGTTGTCGGTGTAGATCATTTCCGTGCCGATCAGTTTGCCGTCTTTGTATTCCTTCACAGGCAACTGCACGCCGTTGTTGCCCATCGCACGTAACCGCTCATAAGTGACGAGATAGCCTGTATCACCGCCCTGACTGTCAATCGGACCGGCACCGGGTCGCCCCGCCATGCGGAAGCCGTCATTGAATGCATCCATCTCGGTTTTCCAGTCGAACCCGCCGAATCGTGCCGCCATTTTTGAATTCCCCTCGGCCTCGTACATGCGCTTGAGGGTATTAGCAATGTCGGCTGCAATGAGGCAGTCCGCCTTGGCCGTGCCTGGGGGATCCATGAATTTTTCAGAGAGACGGATGCGGCGCTCGCCGTTCATGGAAGTGAGGTTAATTTCACCCGGGTGTGCCCCGGGCAGCATCAGATGCGCCGCTTCGGCCAGCATGGTGGGATAGAGATTGATGCTCACCACGAACAGCCCGCCTTTGGTGCTCACTGCATCATAGACAACGTCGACAAGCTCGGCCGTTGTGGCACCCTTCGCTTGTGCCATGGCATCCTTGACGATCTGGCTGCGGCGCAATATCACCTCGCGGTGCTGTTCGGCATTCGTGGTCGTCTGGAACGGATTGGCACCCCAGAACGTGTACATTTTTCCCTTGCCGTGGATCACTTCCTGATCGACGTATATCTTGTGGTCGCCGGGATAGGGCGGGCGCGTATAGCCTTCCTGATGTCCTCCCATACGCACGACCCCAGTACCGCGTCTTCCTACATTGTGCGTGGCCAGTACCAGATCCACCAGGGCGGACTGGATCAGATAGTTGTCGTTGCCCCAGATGATGCCTTTCTCATAGGCGTGCATGGCGCGCGGCCGATGGCCTGAAGTCTTCGGTTTATAAGCCCATTCCGCCGCCTGTTTGAGTTTGGCAACCGGCACGCCAGTGATCTGGCTTGTTTCTTCAAGACTCATGCGGTTGGTTGCCAGCGCTTCGTCAAAACCTGTGGTGTGACTGGCGATGAAATCCTTGTCTGTCCATCCGTTATCCACCACGTAAGTGAACAGCCCGTTGAATAGGGCGATGTCCGTACCTGGCTGAATATCCAGGTGGAGCACATTCTCCTTGCCTGCCGCCTGTTCGGCCACGGCGATCGACGGGGTGCGACGGGGATCGACGAAAATGATCTTGGCGGGTTCCGCTGTTTCTCCTTTGAACCACTGTTTCTTCTTGTCAACGGTTGACCCTCTTAGATTTGGCAACCAATGAACCAGAAAATAGTTGGTTTGGGTTTCGTAGGGATTATTGCCGATCGACAAAATGACATCTGCCAGCTCGGCATCCTCATAGCTGTTATTGAGTTCGCCAATCCCCATGTCCCGAGTAGCGTGACATTCCGAGTTGTAGGCGGGACGGTTGTGAATGCGCACCATGGGTGTTTGCAATGCGGTGAACATCAATTTGCCGGTTCCCCAGGTGTTTTCGAAGCCGCCCCCAGCACCGCCGTGGTCAAAAGTATCGAACACGATGTCACTGGGGCCAGCCTTGTCCAGGATTTTCTTGGTCACGCCAGCGTATAGTGCGAGCGCGTCATCCCAGGTTGTATCAAGCCACAGATCGCCGATGTAAAGACGTGGGTATTTCAAACGCTCCTTGGTCACGCCGTCCGGGGAGTACATATAGGTCGCCAGTTTGCCCCCACGGGTGGAACTAAGGCCCTGGTTTACCACGCATTGCTTATCCGGAATGATCATGATGTTGTGTTTGTTGCCCTGATTATCGGTAATGACGTTCTGCATGGGCGGCGTCATGACCACGGCCAACGGCGGAAGCTGCTTGCGGAAATCCAGCCCCAGCGCATTCTGATTCGGCGCACGCCCGCCTTCGGTGTTTTCCGGCCATTTATAGACGTGGTATCCGCAGCCGACAATACAGAAATGGCAGGCCATATTGGTTTTTTGGGCGTTTACCGGAGGAAGTGCTACGCGGTCTTTTCGAATAGTCATGATTCATCCCCTGTCTAGAGCATGTTCGACTGGCGGCCGTAGATCAGGCCTTCAACACCCACTGCCACAACCGTGCCGTTCTTGCCGTTGTAATCAAGAACAATACGCGGCAGGTTTTCAGTTGCCTGGCCACAAATCATTTGCCCCGTTTTCTCCGGGTCAAACATGCTGAAATGGCATGGGCACTTGAAGGTACGTGCATTGGCGTCGTAGCTGACCGGGCATCCCATATGGGTGCATAACGTGCTGTAAGCAACGATGTCAAGATCAGGGCCAACCCCGCCCGCTACGGGTGCACCCATTTTAATGATGACGCAAGGCGAAGAGGTGTCGGGAAACAGGAAGGGAGTTGGGTGATTAATCTGTAACGAAGCCGCTTTAGCGATAACCTGGTGTTTATAAGGCAGCGTCGCGCGCCCTACGTCTGCCGGTGTTGCCGCCACGGCGGTGCCGATGCCGGTTACAGCAACCGTCGCGCCAGCGGCTGCACCGCCACTCAATTTCAGGAAATCTCTCCGCGATAAAGAACCGTTCATTTTCTTCTCCTCCGGTGATTCATCCAATAAATGAAGTCATCCAGATTTTTTATAGTACATTTATTTATATATGCAATATATGCTAGTCGCTTAATTGGACTTTCCTTTTGTCCGACGAGATTGGTGACCGGCAGGAAGGTCAAATTAGAGTTGGGTTCTGCTGATCGCCACAGTCACAGATGTACCAAAAGATGCCATTGCAACTGTCAGCACTATTAAAAATGCCCGGAAGAAAGCGTCCGGCCAATAACCGTAGGCCCAATAAGAGATAACGTGGTTGGCCGTGCCTTTCAGACCGGCCCAATCGTAAATCAGCAAAGTGGCCAATGCATCGAACACAATGTGCAACCTATTCTGATAAAGTGATTGTTCCCGGTCACGGGAAGGTCTGCGACTTGCCGAAGGCACGCCGGGAAACCAAAGACTACCTGGTCCTGCTGCGCAACCACATGCGGAAGGCTTATGACGCCGGAAGCGACCTGCGGACAGCGATCGACACGCTGGATCAGCGCGCTTTCGGACACCTGGAAAATTACGAATTGCTGAAGGGCGGCAATGCCAGCCGCGTTTACCTGGAAATGGAGTCCGAATGATAAAAAAGGCCATGTTCATGAGTGTTGCGGCGGCGCTGCTGTTTGCGTTGCCGGTTTTTGCTGCCAGCGACCAGGACACTCGGCAAATGGTCAAACTTCCGGACATGATGAAGCAGCACATGCTGGGCAACATGCGCGATCACTTGCTGGCATTGCATGATATCCAGGTTGCACTGGCGAAGGGTGAACTGGACAAGGCCGGAGACATTGCCGAACAGCGCATTGGCATGAGTTCCCTTGCCTCGCACAACGCAGCGCACATGGCGCCCTACATGCCCAAAGCCATGCAGGACATCGGCACCGAAATGCATCACTCGGCCAGTCGCTTTGCGATGACGGCAAAGGAAGGCGACACGCTCCGTGCGCTGGATAGCTTGTCCAAGGTGACGCAGCAATGCGTCGCGTGCCATGCCGCCTATCGTCTGAATTGACGTCACGCGGTAGCGAGGTGCTGATTTATCAGACTTCCAGGTTAAATGAACTCCAGCCCTTATGGCTAGATGACCGTCCCAAGCCTTGTCCAAAGGCGCAGCAGGCTCAAAAATATATTTCATAACATGTGCTAAGCTGAATTTGCGAGCCTGCTTTTATGTGGCCTGTACATTATTGCCATAGGTGGGTAGTGAGACTGTCGCGGTTAGCCAGTTAACTAAGGGTAAGTACAGGGTCTCCAAATGAGTCTGGTCAACGCGAACAATCTGGTCAAAACCTATCGAGCCGGCGACATTGAGGTGCAGGCCATCAAGGGGGTGGACTTTGCGATTGAGCGGTCTTCCTTCGTGTCGTTCGTCGGTCCTTCCGGCAGCGGCAAGACCACGCTGCTCAACATGATCGGCTGTCTGGACCATCCCACCAGCGGCAAATTGACCGTGCTCGACACCGACATCTCCACCCTTGGCCGACGCGAAGCCGCGGAGTTCCGCGGAAAGCACCTCGGCTTCGTGTTCCAGGATTTCAACCTCATCCCGGTACTTTCCGCCTACGAAAATATCGAGTATCCGCTTCTCATGGTGCAGAGCTGGCCTGCCGAAAAGCGCAGTCAGCGTATCCTGACTCTGCTGGAGGCGGTCGGCATGAAAGACCAGGGAGGCAAGCGGCCCGATCAGCTTTCCGGCGGTCAGAAGCAGCGTGTGGCAGTAGCGCGGGCGCTGGTGACCAATCCCGAACTGGTGCTCGCCGACGAGCCGACGGCCAACCTCGACCATGCAACCGCAATGCGCATCATCGAACTGATGAAGAGCATGCGCGACGAATACGGCACCACCTTCGTATTTTCCACCCATGACCCCAAGATCATGGCCGAAGCCGAGGTGACCTTCACGCTGGAAGACGGTCGGCTCCAGGGGAACAGCAATGCAGAGGAGGTCAGCCATGCTTAACGTGCTCAAGATGGCGGGACGGAACCTGATGCGCTACCAGCGGCGCACCCTGCTCACTTCGATGCTGATCGTGATTGGCATTGTCGCGGTGCTGCTGTTCATTTCCATAACCGGCTCTTTCAAGAGCGTGATGATCGGGCAGTTTACCGATTCGGTGCTGGGCGATCTGGAGGTTCATGAGAAGGGGTACGTTGCCTCTATCGACAACCTGCCGCTGGACCTGAACATGAGTGCTGCCGTGACCAGCAAGGTGGAAGGCACGCTGAACCGCGACAAGGCGATTGCCGCCTATTCGCCGCGCGTGAAGTTACCAGCGATGTTCAGTAACTTCACCGAAACCACCAGCATTCGCATCAACGGCATCGACCCGAAAATGGAAGATGCCACTTGTCCGCTGCTGCGGGGCCGGATAGTGGAAGGCCCGAAGGGTGGGCCGTTGCTGAAGCGCGGGGAAATCCTGATTCCCGTGCTGCTGGCGAGAGGTCTGAAGCTCAAGGTGGGTGACACCATCGTGCTGGTCGCCACCAACCGGGAAGGATCAGTCAACGGCAAAACCTTCGTGGTGGGCGGTGTGCTCGAAAGCATTTCCGGGCCAGGTGGACGGGATGGCTATATCGACATCGCAGACGCGCGGGAGCTTCTGAGAATGACCAACCCTGAGGTGAGCGAAATCGCCATCCGGCTCAAGGATCCATCGCAGCTTAATCAGGCGACTACCGCGCTGAGAAAAGATATCTCTGGAATCACCGGCAAGGACCGCAAGCCCGTGCTGGAGGTACACACCTGGGCAGATTTGTCCCCCTTCGCCAATCTGGCCCGGATGATCGACGTAATGACCCTGTTCATAAAGATCACGCTGGTCGCCATCGTCCTGGTTAGCGTCATGAACGTGATGATCATGGCCGTTTATGAGCGCATCCGCGAGATTGGGGCAATTTCCGCCATCGGCACGCCACCTGGGCGCATCATGGCCATGTTCTTGAGCGAGGGGCTGCTGCTCGGCCTGGCTGGTACGGTAATAGGCACTGCCATCAGCCTGGCGACGATTTATGCACTGAATGTGTGGAAAATCAGCTTCACCTTCGGCCAACAACAAAACATCGTATTGGCGCCGGCGATCGGTGCCGGCGATGTAGCCACCATAGCCATTCTGGTGATTGGCATGGCGGTCCTGGCGAGCCTTCAGCCCGCATGGAAAGCCGCGCGAATGGATCCAATCGGAGCACTGAGGCATGTGTAAGACAACCCAAATGTACTCTCCCTGTATGGCCATGCTGGCCGCAAAAGCCTTGTTCTGCCTGTTGTTGGGCTGGATGGCCGTTCCGGCATGGGCGCTGGATGGCACACAAATCCTGCAAAAGGTGGATCGCAACCTGGAGCCCGAATCCTACGAAATGTACCGTACGCTCATCAATATCGAGCCGGATGGCAGCCGCAAGGAATACCTGCTCTATTCGGTGAAGAAGGGTCGGGACAAAATCGTGGCCCTGTTCCTCTCGCCGGCGAGCGACAAGGGCCGTGCCACGCTTCGTCTGGGCGAAAACATGTGGCTCTATATTCCTTCCGTGGGAAGACCCGTTCGGATTACGAGCTTGCAGTCGGTGGTGGGCGGGGTCTTCAACAACGCCGACATCCTGCGCATCGACTACACCGCCGAGTACAACGTGGAATCGGCTCAGGAAGAAAAAGACACTTACCTGCTTTCCCTCAAGGCCAACACCAATGCGGTGGCCTACGACCGCCTGAAAATGGTGGTGGATAAAAAGAATCTGCTGCCCATCACCATCGAAGCCTATGCCGCTTCCGGCCTCTTGATCAAGACGCTCCACTACAGCGGCATCAAGGATTTCGGCGGCGGCATTTTACGGCCCTCGACCCTGGAAACCGACAGTCCGCTGTATAAGGGATACAAGTCCGTGATGAACTACCTGCGAATCAAGAAACGCGAATTTCCGGACGAGGTATTCACGCTCAACTATCTTCCCCGGATTGAAGACCTGCGCAAATGAACGCCGCATCGGGATTCTGGCGGCTCTGTGTGTGTGCTGCCTTGGCCTTGCACGGCTTGGCGCAAGCCGCCGAAGAGCCCGGAATCGCCATCCCGGAACTGGAAAAAAAGCCCTTCGAAATCGGCGGCTACGTTGAACTAAAGCAGGAAGATTTCAGGCTCAACCGTGGCGCGCCTTTTTATGAACTCAATTTTCCAGACCAATCCGGTCGACGCACTCTGGACCGTACTACCGGCACCTTGCAGTTGAACGGAAAATACACCGCAGGCATCGGGACGTTCAACTTCCTGACCAATTCGGACATCACCAGGGATCAGACGACACACGATCACGACAACAAATTTTTCGAAGCGTATCTGTCGTTGAAGCCCAATCCCGGTTTCACCCTTGATGCAGGCAAGAAGACGCTGAATTGGGGCAAGGGGTACGCCTGGAACCCGGTCGGCTTCATACAGCGCCCAAAGGATCCAGATGATCCGACCCTCGCCAGGGAAGGCTATACTTTTGTCGCCGCCGATTTCATCCGCAGCTTCGAAGGCCCGCTCCAAACCATCGCCTTCACTCCCGTGCTGCTCCCCGTGAGTTCCGACGTAAACAATGATTTCGGCAAGACCGGACACGTCAACGTCGCAGCCAAGCTCTACTTTCTCTACCGCGATACCGACATCGACCTGATGTATTTGGGCAATGGCAGCAAGACACCGCGCTTTGGCTTCGATTTTTCGCGCAACCTCGGCACCAATATGGAGATCCATGGCGAATGGGCGCATATTTCCGATTCGCAGAAGCAGGTCGTGAATGCAGCCGGCCAGACGAGCCTGCAACTGGCAAACATCAGCAGCTATCTGCTGGGCTTGCGCTATCTCACCGAAAAGGACACCACCTACATCGCCGAGTATTATCATAACGGCCCCGGCTTCTCGGACAACGAGGCAACCGGCTTCTACCAGTTCGTCGATAACGCCGTGGCCCAATACCAGACCACCGGCAACGCCAGCCTTCTCCAGCGCGCGCAGTCGTTAAGCCAGGGCGCGTATGGACGTCCCAACACCATGCAAAACTATCTCTATTTCAGGGTCAGCCAGAAGGACGCCTTCGGCATCGTCTATTTTTCTCCCGCTGTTACCCTGATGGCGAACCTGAACGACAAAAGCTTTTCTGTGACACCGGAGTTGCTGTACACGGGAATCAACAACCTTGAACTGCGGTTGCGGCTGTACCTGTTGAACGGAAGCCGTGTCAGCGATTTCGGTGCCAAGCAGAATAGTTCAAGGCTTGAGCTATATGCGAGACGCTACTTTTAATGGACGTTGTCTTGTGAACCATATGACCGATGAGATGCGAGGGCAACGGCTCGGCGTTAGCACAGCGCGAATTGCCCGCGATACTCATCGCAGTTTCCCCCGCAGCCGCACGATGTCTTCTGCGTATTCTTCGAGCATGCGCGGCGCTCAGTGTGTCCGGCGCGCAGGATGGAGATGGGTGCGCGCAGCCACTCAACCGAGCCATTACGTGCGAGTATGAAACCCTGCAATGTGAAATATGTTGCCGGCTCTTTGCTGGCATGCACGATGCTGATGGCCCCGCGTTTAGCGCTGGCGGGTCCACCGTTCATGACGGACGATCCCGAGCCGGTGGAATATCGGCACCACGAGTTATATATCTCCTCGCAGCTAGTGAAAACGCAAGACGGCAGAAGCGGAACGCTTCCTCATCTCGAATACAACTACGGTGCAGCGCCCGATCTGCAACTGCACATCATCGTTCCCTACGCCTTCAACAGCCCGGTGCACGGGCAACGCGAAAGTGGACTGGGCGACGTTGAGCTGGGTATCAAATACCGCTTCATGCAGGAAACCGACAGCCGGCCAATGGTGGGCATCTTTCCGCTTGTCGAAACCCATACCGGCGACGCCAGCAAGGGACTCGGAAACGGCGCCACCCAGGTGTACCTGCCTGTTTGGCTGCAAAAGAGATGGGGCAAGTGGCAGAGTTATGGAGGCGGCGGCTACTGGATCAACAACGCAGCGAATGCCAGGAACCACTGGTTCTTCGGCTGGCAGTTACAGAAGGATGTCTCGGAGCACCTGACGTTGGGTGGTGAGATATTCCACAACACTGAGCAAATCTCTGGCCAGGGAGGGAACTCGGGCTTCAATCTCGGTGGGTTCTATAACTTCGACAAGCACAACCATCTGCTCTTTTCAGCTGGCCGTGGTCTAACAAACGTGAATATGACAAACCAGCTTTCATCTTATGTTGGCTATCAATTGACGTGGTAGATTCCCGATGTTCACCACTAGCATCGTCATTGAAGACGACAGTCTTGGCCTGCATAATTGATCCGGCGAGAAAAATACCTGAATATCGAGATTACGTTGCTTTGTGCCTGCTGACCGATAGGCGCGGCTCATGGAGAGTGTAAAAAAAGTCCGCAACCGTTTGCGCCCGGTTAGCCTGCAAATGGTTCTGCACCAAGCCACCATCTATAAATGATTACATGGTCTGGAGAAACATCCGATGAGAACGACACCCGGCGTGCTGATCACCGGCGCCAATCGCGGCCTGGGTCTGGAATGGGCGCGGCAGTACGCCGAGGCAGGCTGGCGGGTGTATGCCAGCTGCCGCCGCCCCGAGGAAGCCGAACACCTCAAGGCCCTGGCCGGCAGGCATCCGCGGGTAAGCGCGCATCGTCTCGACGTGACCGACAGCGAGCAACTGCGCACCCTACAGCTTGACCTGGAGGAAGCAAGGATCGACGTGCTGCTCAACAATGCGGGCGTGTATCTGGACAAGTTCATGGGAGACTTCGGAGGGATCGACTACGAAGTCTGGCTGCGCACCTTCGCCGTCAACACCCTGGGGGCGGTGCGGGTGAGCGAGGCATTCATTGGGCAGGTGGCCAGAAGTGAGAAAAAGCTGGTGGTGGCGATCACCAGCCACATGGGTTCCATCGCCGAGATCACGGCGCCCGGCAACTACGCTTACCGCTCCAGCAAGGCGGCCCTGAACGCCGCCATGAAGGGTCTCTCGCATGCGCTCGCGCAACGCGGCATCGGCGTCCTGCTCTTGCATCCGGGCTGGGTGAAAACCCGCATGGGCGGCCCGGATGCGACGCTCACCCCCGAGCAGAGCGTCCGCGGCATGCGCACACTGGTGGAGAGCTTCAAGCCGGAGATGAATGGGCGCTTCTTCCGCTACAACGGTATCGAGATTCCGTGGTGAAGGAGGGGGCTTTTTTGACCAGCGCCCAACGCACTTCGGCCTGCCAGGCTGAGCAGGTAGACAGGTCGTTGAAAAAATAACCGGGGACGGCCTATTTTTTGCTTTTTCTGAAGGTCTGTTCAGGGTCGAAAGCACCAGTTAGCCTTCCAGGAAAGCAGACATCCAACAGCCTGCTGGGTAACCGCTTTTTGGCATGCTGTGCATGACTGATTTGACCGAGAACCGGACGTTAGATGAGGCCAGCCTGCAATATTATGATCGTCAAGAATGCTTCGATCTGACCAGCCCCGTTATACGAAATAGTGGGTCGGTGTGACGCGCTGAGCAACATAGCGCAGGTGACAGGCATTAAAAAAGCGCCTGGATATCCAGGCGCTTTTGAATCTTGCCGCAAACCGCCTGCGGCAAGGCAGCAGAAAGCTTACTGTCCCACGGTGGGGTTGCCCAGGTTGGTCCACTCGGTCATCGAACCGGCGTAGAGCCTGGTGTTCTTGTTGCCCAGGATTTCGTTGGACACGAACCAGGCACCGGAAGCCAGGTGACCCGTGTTGCAGTAGGCGACGGTGGGTGCGCTCGGATTGATGTTCAATTGCGCGTAGATTTTCCTGTAGTCCTCGGCGCTCATGAACTCACGCGCTGCGCCCACGGGCTTGACGATTGCATCGGTCGGGAAGGAACGTGCACCGGCCAGATGACCCGCCGCCTTGTCGACCGGGGCTTTCACAATGCTCAGGAATTGCGCGGTCGGACGGGCATCGATGAACTGGTCGGAACCATTGCGCAGACCTTCCTTGACCTGTTCCATCGAAGCCAGAATGCTTTTGTCTTCGCCTGTGGCGACCCAGTCGCCCCTGGTCGTGGCGGCCTTGTCCGTGCTCACCGGGTAACCGGCCTGAATCCAGGCATTGACACCCCCGTTCAGAATGGCCATCTTGCCACGCGCTTCACCGAAATAGCGCAACTGGAAGTACAGGCGGGCGGCCATATCCATAGCATCGACGGTCTCGCCGGTGGAAACAATGACCAGCGGCTTGTCGGTCTTGTTCAGGCCGAAGTCGTCCATGGCCTTCTGGAAATGTTCCCTGGTCGGGAGTTGGGCCTTGATCTTGACCCCATCAACGGTGTGCTCCTCACGGATCTTGCCGAACTCCACCGGGATGGCGCCCGCGATGTGGCCACCGGTTTCCAGCAGGGTTTTCTTGCCGGTTTTTTTGTCGACATCGAACCTGGGTTCAGCGGTGAAAGTCTTCATGTCATCGCGAATGTCCACCACGGTCACTTCATTTTGATGGTCCTTCAGCCACTGCGCGGTGACCAGAGGCCCCGGCAGCGTTGCAGCGCCTGCGGTGTGTGCTGCGGCGATGGTGATGACACTTGCTCCTACCCATTTCATTAGTTTCATGGTCCGCTCCTCGTTAAACAGCTATTATTTTGGCGATGTTCCTGATGGAACAAACGCCGCTCCTCCAGTGCAAGAATCTGCCTGGAAAGTGTAGGAGTGCGCCGATCTTCGGTCAAGTTAAAAACCTGCTGGAAATTCATGCTGGGGTATGCCGAACAGAGGTCTCGTTCGGGCAGATGCGGATACTTCAATTAAACAGCCACAGCGATCAGTTTTCCCGTTTCCAGGTAATCATGCGCAACGCGGGTACTTTGATTTCCGCTCGCCTCCCCCGCTTCCGTCAGCCCGGAGCCCAGCCGTTTAGCCATCGCTTCGAGCGCCGTCCATAACTCGAAGAAGCGCCGCTGTTGCGCCGATCCGCTCAACCGATTCAGCGCCTTGCAGTCTTGCGCGCTGAAATACAGCGCGGCGACATCTTCCATGCCCGGCAGCTCGCGCACCTGCTCGATATCCACGCCCACCGGCTGGTTGCGGCACAGCGCGATGGCGCACCAGCCGTCGCGGCGCGCGAGGCTGAAATGCAACTGATGGGTATGCGGTGCGGCAAGGACGGGTTTGCCGTGGTCTTGCAGCGCGTAGGCGATGGCGGCCGGGGAGCAGCCGAGGTAGTAGCCGAGCACGGCGCGCAGCAGAACGCGCGAGGCGGTGAAGTGCCGGGCGGCGACGGGGTTACCATAAGCTGTTGCGCGCTGGCGCTCGCCGGCGTCGAGGCAAGCTTCTGGTGCGTCTTGCGGGAGCCGGACTGCGAGGTATTCGGCGCCGCCCGCCAGCTTTGGCAGGGTTTGCGGGGTGAGGCCGAAATGAGCGAGCAGCGTGGTGCTATCTGTCGTCAAGCGGCTTCCTTCTGCGCCGGGGCACCGACCCAGTGGGTGTCTTGCGGCAAGGTTTCGCCTTTCATCATCAGCGACAGTGCGCCGAGGCTGGAGCCGGGTTCCATCACGGTATCGTAGAGCACGACGCCGCTCTCTCCCACGGCGCAGCCATCGCCCACCCGCACGTGGGACATTTTCATGATGCGGTCTTCGAACAGGTGCGTTTGCAGCGACACGTCCTGAGAAATGACGGCGTCGTTGCCGATGTGCACCAGGTCGAATTCGGTGAAGAAGGTGGTGGCGATGAAGGCGCGCTTGCCGACCTTGACGCCGAACAGCCTCAGTATCCAGCCTGCAAACGGAGTGCCCAGCAGCGCCGCGAGCAGCAGCGGCGCAGCGGTGTTTTCATACAGGCCGGTGACGAACTCGGAGCGACGCACAAAGTGACTCCACAGCGGTTCCACACGCGGCTTGTAGGTACCCACCATGAGCCATTTGACCGCGGCGGCGAACAGGGTGACGGCAATCACGACGGCGATGGAAACCAGCGGCAGCAGCGCCAGCACCACTGGCAGATCGTAAGCGTCATCCAGCCAGTCCTGAGCCTGCAGCACCACGGCGACGGCACCGAAGGACAGCGCGGCAGGTAGGATAATCCGCAGCAGCTCGTAGCCGTAACGCATGGCGAGCTGGCGACGGCTGGGGCGATAGGTATCGGTTTCGCTAAAGCCTTCCACCATCTGTCGGCGCGGCAGAAAGAAGCTGGGCAAGCCGACCCAGGCGCTGCCCGCCGGCATGGACTGGCGCGGCGGAGTAGATAGCACGCCGATCAGGCTGCCGTCCGGTACCGTTGCCCCCACCGGCAGCGCCGCGGCATTGCCGATGAAGGCACGCGCGCCGACCCGTACCGGTTGCAGCGTGACGTGACCATGGTGCACGCGTGCCGCGCCGACCGAAACCTGATCGGCAAGAAAGGTTTCTTCACCGATTTCGAGCAGGTCGGGGGTGATGTTGGAGACGGTGGAGATTTCTGCGCGCGCACCGATCTTGGCACCCAGCATGCGCAGGAACGGCGGCAGATAGAGCGTGGCGTACAGAGCCTGGTTGAACAGCAGGCTGGTTTCGGCGAGCTTGTCCACCAGCCATTTGCGCAAATAAAAGGCGGATTCGACCGGATATATGCCCGCCTCCAGTTTGGGCAGGATCAGGCGTTTCAGTGCCACCACCAGTGCAGACAAGGTAATTACATACAGCAGGCCGGCAGGCAGTAGCGCCACCAGATAGCCGGCAAGACCGGCCTGATGCTCCAGATACAGGATCAGCACCAGCCCCGGCACGATCGCCAGCGCGGGTACCAGCGGCAGCACGGCGAAAGCGGCGATCCAGTAACTGGCAAGCATGGACCAGCCTGGCAAGGGCTGGGCCGGGCGTGCCTGGGTGCCATTCAGCAACGTTGCGGACAGGCCCACCGGCCGTGCCGGCGAGCCCTCCCACGCCTCATTTGCGGGAATCGTCGCCCCGGCGGGGAGCAGGGATTTTTCCAGCAGGGCTGCGTTGTCGCCGATCTGCGTATGAATGCCGACCACGGCCTGGCTGCCGACATGACTGCCAGCGCCCAGGGCGATCGGCCCCAGCTCAAGGCGCCCGTCGCGCACGGCATAGCCCAGCAACTGGGCGTTGTGGTTGACGCTCGCATCCGCGCCGATCTCCAGCATGTCAAAGGCGACGATGTGCTGGGTACCGATGTGGCTATGTTTGCCGACCCTGGTGCCCATCAGGCGCAGATACAGACGCATCAGCGGAGAACCGGCGATGAGGTGCAGGGGAACCAGGGCCGCCACCCGCCCCGCCAGCCAGAAGCGGAAATAATAGCTGCCCCATAGCGGATAGCTGCCCGCACGGTAGCGGCCAATGACCAGCCATTTCACCGCCGCCGCCAGCAGGATGGTGAGTACCGGATAAGTCAGCGCGATGAGGCTCACCGTGCCCAGCAGGCCCACCGCCTGCATCAGGCCGTCTTCAGTGAGGATGATGCCCCCCACCGTGGCCAGCATCAACGCGGGCAGGAAGAACAGCAAATACAACGCAAACGCCTGCCCTGTGCCGGTCAGGATATAGCGCAGATTACGCAGCCAGTCGGGTGCGGCGGCGTGCGCAGACGGCGACACGCTGGCCTGCGGATGTGCCTTGGCCAGATAGTGCGCCAGGCGTTGCACGGTAGGATGGGCATAGAGATCGGACAGGCTGACATGCGTCATGCCGGGTTGCTTGCGCAGCTGCGATACGGCCAGCGCGGCAAACAGCGAATGTCCGCCCAGATCGAGGAAGAAATCATCCGCTGCAGACACTTGCGCCAGCCCCAGCACTTCGCCCCAGACGCTGGCGATGGCGGTTTCCAGCGCGCCTTGCGCTGCGACATTCTGGCCGCTGGCAACCAGCCGGTGAAAGCCGGGCTTGGGCAGCGCACTGCGGTTGATCTTGCCGCTGGGCAGCGTCGGCAGATCGCCGACGATCTCGAAATACGCCGGGATCATGTAAGCGGGCAGATCCTGACGCAGCAGCGCCGCCACGTTCTTGTGGTCGATCCCGCTGCTGGCTTTGGGCACGATGTAGGCAACGAGTTCTTCGATGCCGTCGTCCTGTTTGGCGACGGTCACGGCAGCGGCCTGGATGTCGGCCGCGCGCAGCAGCACCGACTCAATCTCGCCCAGCTCGATGCGGTAGCCGCGCAGCTTCACCTGCAGATCGGCACGCCCCAGGTATTCGATTTCGCCTTCCCGGTTGAGCCGCCCCAGATCGCCGGTGCGGTAGAGCCGCTCCGGTTCCAGCGCGTGCGGATTGGACAGGAAGCGCTCGGCGGTGAGCTGGGGGCGATTGGTATAGCCGCGCGCGACGCCCACGCCGCCGATGTAGATCTCGCCGATGGCGCCGTCCGGCACCGGCTGCATCGCCTCGTCGAGCAAATAAATCGTGTAGGTGGGCAATGCGCGGCCGATGGTCACCGGCTTGTTGGGGGAAAGCTCCGCCCAGGTGGCCGACGCGGTGGCCTCGGTCGGGCCGTAGGTATTGATAAAGCGCAGGCCCGGGCGCGACCAGCGTTGGACCAGATGCGGCGGGCAGGCTTCGCCACCGACGTTGATGAAACGCAGCGTGGGGATATTCTTATCGATCAGCGACAGCAGCGTGGGCACGGTGCACAGCACGGTCACTTGCTGCGCGTTGAGAAAATCCGCCAGACGATCGCCCAGCGCGGCTTCCTTGTCCGCCGGGCCGGCAATAAGCGTGGCGCCGGCGTTGAACGTCGTCCAGATTTCCTCGATGGAAAAATCGAAGGAAATGGACAGCCCCTGATACACGCGGTCTTGCGGCACGATGCCGTAAATTTCGGTGGCAACCTGGATGAAATTCACTGCGCTGCGATGTTCGACCTCCACGCCCTTGGGTTTGCCGGTGGAGCCCGAGGTATAGATGATGTAGCACAGCATGCGCTCCGGGTTATCCGGCAGCTTGCTGTGCGGGCGCGTGGCTGGCAGCGCCCGCAGGTGGTCGGTTTCCTGATCGAGCAGCAGATACGCGCAGGGCAGATCGGCCAATAACGGAGCGTAACGCGAGTGGCTGAGCAGCAGGCTGAATGCGGCATCCTCCGCAATGTAGGCAATACGCTCGGCCGGGAAGCTTGCATCCAGCGGCACGTAGGCGGCGCCCAGCTTGAGGATGGCAATGACCGAGACGTAGGTTTGCAGCGAGCGGTCCAGCAGCACGCCCACCTTGTCCCCCGCCGTCACCCCGGCACTGTGCAGGCGCCAGGCCATGCGGTTGGCGAGCCAGTCCAGCTCAAGGTAGGTGTAATCCACCCCTTCGCATACCAGCGCTGTCCGATCCGGTGTGGCATCTACCGTATTTTCAAACAACTGCTGCAGGCAGTCGGTGCGTTGCTGTTGGGGAGGAAAAAATTCCGCGGAAGAATCGGATACTGCCTGCAAATTCATTGGGTGCGACCTGAGTTGGATTGGCACAGCTATTAACGTGCCAGCACCGCCAAGGTTTACACAACAATGTTAAATATTGATAGGCGTGTCGCCGTGTATCCATACCGGCGTCCCTGCCGGTATGCGTTCAAACAAATCCGCCACATCGGCATTGCTCATGCGGATACAGCCGTGCGAGCCGGGCAAACCCATCGGCTGGTCATCCGGTGTGCCATGGATGTAAATATAGCGGCGCATGGTGTCCACTTCGCCGAGACGGTTAAAGCCCGGCTCCCTGCCGGATAGCCAGAGTATCCGCGACAGTATCCAGTCACGCCCGGGGAATTGCGCCGCCAGCGCCGGCGTCCATATTTCTCCGGTCGGGCGACGGCCGGCCAATACCGCGCCCAGTGGCAGCCCTGCGCCGATTTTGGCGCGCACCAGGTGCCGTCCGCGCGGGGTCCGGTAGCTGCCGGATAGCTCCCCTGCCCCATTGGCCGCGGTGGAAACCCGGTAGCGTTTGACCAGCTGGCCTGCGTCATCCAGCAGATCGAGTGTTTGTCCGGCGATGGAGATTTCGATTTTCATGCCTGTTTTGCTGCCTGCCGCCGTTCGGCGAAAAAGTCCGACAGCATCATTCCGCATTCCGCAGCCAGCACACCGCCGGTCACGCTGGCGTGGTGATTGAGCCGGGTTTCCGCAAACAGATCCAGCACACTGCCTGCCGCACCCGTCTTGAGGTCTGCCGCGCCGAACACCATACGTGCCACGCGCGCGTGCATGATCGCTCCGGCGCACATCGCGCAAGGCTCCAGCGTGACATACAGGCTCACACCGGGCAGACGATAGTTGCCCAGGCGCTGTGCCGCATCGCGCAGCGCCATCATCTCGGCATGGGCGGAGGGATCATGGCGTGAAATCGGCGCGTTAAAGCCGCGTCCGACAATGGCGCCGCCCTGCACCACGACTGCACCCACCGGCACCTCGCCCGCATCCCGGGCCTGGCGCGCCAGCAGCAAAGCCTCGCGCATGTAAAATTCATCGTTCATAGGACGCATGATAGCGTTTGCCAACCTGCCATGCCCACGGAAATTTTTTTCAAAAAAGCCCTGCGCGGCAGCTCAATCCCTGCTTACCCCTGTGCCGTGATTGCCAATCCATGTCTGCAATGGACGGGAACTTTCTTCTTGGCATGGTCTCGACCTAAGAGAAATATCTGTTCCCCATGACCGGCAAGGTCTCTGTAAGCAGCGTTAAATCCCACCCGGAGTGAACCCATGAACAGACGGCAGATGTTGCCATTTCTTTGTCTTTTTTTTATTTCATCAGCTCAGGCCGATCAGGTATTGCTCAACAATGGCGACCGTCTAAGCGGCAAGATCATGCGCATGGAAGGCGACAAACTGATTTTAAAGACTTCGTGGGGATTGCCCGGCAAGGAGATCGGTTTGTCCTGGTCTTCCGTAGCGCAAATCGAATTATCTACCCCGGCGCGCGTTGTATTACAGACCGGAGAATTCGATGGCACGGTCGAACCGGATGGCCGTGGCGGCATGCAGGTTGCCACAGGGCAGATAAATGGCAAGGTTCTGCGCCGCGACGACATCCTGGCCATCAATCCCGTGCAGCATACCGATCCGAACGCCTTCAAACATTCGGGCCGGGTGGATGCCGGGCTGGGCTTCGCACGCGGCAATACCGAAACCAGCAATTATCATTTTTCCGGGCAGATGAAGTTCGAAAACCGCTTGAACCGCATCACCTTCAAAGGTGATACGCGTCATGAAACCGGCAGTAATTCCGTTATCACGACGGAACGCAGCCGGCTGTCCAGCAAGTACGACCGTTTTCTCAGCCAGCGTATGTATGTTTATGCTCAAGGCATAGCTGAACAGGACAAGCTCGCCAGTATCGATCTGCGCAGTACCTTGGGCGCCGGCTCGGGTTACCAGATATATCGAGGTGAAAACTTGAATCTGGGGGTGGAAAGCGGCCTAAGTTTCATTCGCACCAACTTCAAAAATGCGCCGACGGACAATGAAACCACGCTGCGCCTTGGCGCGAATTACGATCAGTATTTCTGGAACCGCGGATTGAAAGTGGAAAACTCCAGCGAAATATTTTTGCCCGTAGCCGGTTACGATGACCTGCTGCTACGTAGCAAAACCGCCTTGCTTGTTCCCATCGGGAAGAACATCACCAGCGGCCTGTCATTTACCGTTGACTGGGACCGGACGCCGGCGCTGGGGAAAAAATCTCTGGATCGTAGCCTGCAAGCCACGTTCGGCTATGGATTTTGAAATTCTTGATGCCTGATTGCCGGCCTGTTCCGTTCAGGCAGCAATCAGGGTGTCGATATCTGCTTGCTGCGCCGCCAGAAATGGCCCATCAGCGGCTTGACACTGATACCGTGGAGAAGAATGGAAAGCGCCACCACTATTAGCGTCAATTGCATCAGTTCCAGCGCCAGCGTTTCGGGCAGCCCGTGCCGTATGGCATACATCAGATAATAGAGCGAGCCGATCCCGCGCACGCCGAACCAGCCGGTCATGCTGCGTATTCGCCACGGAGTGCGCGTGCCCACCAGGCCGGCGAGGACACTTATCGGACGCGCCACCAGGAACAAAAACAGGGCCAGCCCCACCGCTTCCCAACTCCACGAGTCCAGAAACAGTGTGCCGCCGATCAGAAGAATCAGGACAACTTCGGATAGCCGCTCCAGATGTTCCTTGAATACCAGCGATCCTTCGCTGACCGTTGGCGGTGGCTCGGGATCAGGGTATGCATAGGTATCTATGCGCACGATTTCCTGTGTCGTGCGTCCGCCAATGGAATCCCGGTCAGCTTTGGCCAGCTTCAGCTCGGTCTGGCGCAGTGCGACCGCGGCAAAAAAAACCGCCAGAAAACCCCAGGCATGAATCAGCACACTCAAACCGTAGACGACACCAATCAGCCCGAGGCCGAGAAAGTCGTCCATCAGCTCTTGTTTGAATGGTTCACGACGCAGTTTCCACCCCAGGCGAGCCAACGCGACACCCGCAACGACACCGATGGCAATGCCTCCCAGTGTGGCCCATAGCACATCCATCAATACCCAGCTCAATCCAAAATCGCCGATTTCATGCAAGCCCAGCAAGCCCATCCCCAGCATCACAAACGGAAAAGCGCTGCCATCATTCATGCCCGCCTCGCAGGTCAAGGTGAAGCGTAGCAGGTCGCGGTCTCCGGGATGGCGGATTTGCACATCGGTTGCCAGCACCGGATCGGTAGGTGCAACGATTGCGCCCAGCAGTACGCCTGCACCCAACGGCAGGCCAAGTACATAATAGGCAAAGGCAGCGACCATCGCGACGGTGATCGTCATGGATACGGTTGCCAGCAGAATCGGCGTGCGCCAGCGGGCGAAACTGAACGGTACCGGCATTTTGACGCCGGCAGAAAACAGCGAAATCAGCACAGCAACTTCAGTCAGCACTTCCAGCAGCGCTGATTCCTTGAGCGGGTTGAAGTGAAACAAATTGAGCACAGTAGGCCCGACCAGCAGGCCCACCGCCAGATAGATAATGGCCGACGTGACCGGCGAGCGCTTGAGTATGGAGGTAGTAAGGCCCATGACCAGCAGCAGACCGCCTACGAGCATGAACCATTGTGCGTCAGTCATCGTGGTAGCCGTTTGCATACGAGGGAACCCGCCCGATATTGTTCATGATGAAACGTCAGGATTCTTTCACACATTTATTATTGCTGACGGTAAGGCAAGCAGGAACATGAGATGTTCAATCGGATCGGAGATCAGCAAAGATTGATTTTTTTCCATTGTCTCCTATGGTACTAAATCAAGGCGCTTTAAATCAGCCGGGACGTATCGATCCGGTGCAAGCCATTTCGTAGAGAAATAAATGATGTCACAACATGACCCTATCGTTCCTGCTACGAATGTTTTTTACTATCGGCATAGCTTGCCAATACGCATCATGCACTGGATCAACGTGATCGCTTTTTTCCTGCTGCTCATGAGCGGCCTGCAAATCTTCAACGCTCATCCGGCGCTTTACTGGGGGAAATCCTCCTACACCGGACGCCCTCCGATACTGGAAATGGATGCAAAACAGACCGCACAGGGCAACATCATCGGCGTCACGAAGGTTTTTGGCCATGAATTCAATACCACCGGCGTGCTGGGTTGGGCCAGAGGCGCGGATGGAACCTTGACCGAGCGGGGGTTTCCCGCCTGGATGACGCTGCCGGGAACCCAGTGGCTGGCCATGGGGCGGCGCTGGCATTTTTTCTTTGCCTGGGTGCTGGTTATCAATGGCGCAGCCTATCTGCTCTATACGCTGTTCAGTCGCCATCTGACGCGCGATTTAACGCCGACCCGCCGCGACTGGCGCTCGACCGGGCAATCCATCAAGGATCATTTGCTGTTCCGCCATCCGCAGGGCGAGACCGCGCGGCACTACAATATCCTGCAAAAACTCACTTATCTGGGCGTGATTTTTGGCCTGTTCCCGCTGATTATTTTGATGGGCTGGGCAATGTCGCCATGGCTCGACTCCCTGATTCCGGGCTGGGTCGACATTTTCGGGGGGCGGCAGTCGGCACGCACCATCCACTTCGTGGTTGCCTGGCTGCTGGTGGCGTTTGTATTTATCCACGTTTTCGAAGTCGCCATTACCGGTTTGTGGAATAACCTGCGTTCGATGATTACCGGACGTTATCGCATTGCCACCGCCAGGGAGCCGGGACATGACCACGAATAAGCACAGCCGCCGTACATTCCTGTTGCGCGCGCTCGCCTCGGGCAGCGTATTGCTGCTGGCCGGATGCGAGCGGCTGTCGCGCAGCGAATGGTTTCCCAAGGTGCTCGGCAGTGCAGAAAAACTCACCCAGGCCACCCAACACCTGATTGCACCACGCAAGGCCATGGCACAGGAATTCACCGAGGCCGACCTGTCGCCACAGTTCCGCAGCAATGGCACCTCGAATCCTGAAAATCCGCAGTATCAGGCGCTGGCAGCAAACGGTTTCGCCGATTATCGATTGCAAGTCGGCGGCCTGGTGGCGCACCCCGCGGCGTTTTCGCTCACCGGATTACGCAGTCTGCCCAGCCGCACCCAGATTACCCGTCACGACTGTGTGGAAGGCTGGAGCGCGATAGGCAAATGGAAAGGCACGCCGCTGAGCGTTGTGCTCGACCAGGTTCAGCCCAAACCGGAAGCACGCTATGTGGTGTTTTACTGTGCCGATCCGATGGACGAGCAAGGCACGCTCTATTACGAGAGCATCGATATGGACGATGCCCGCCACCCGCAAACCATACTCGCCTACGAGCTCAACGATCAGACCTTGCCGATTGCCAACGGCGCACCCGTGCGCGTACGCATCGAGCGTCAACTCGGTTACAAAATGGCGAAATACATTATGGGCATCCAGCTTGTCAACAGCTTCGCCGATATTGGCGACGGAAAAGGCGGTTACTGGGAGGACCAGGGGTATGAGTGGTACGCCGGGATTTGAGCTCGCGGACCCAGTCCGGTGCAACAGAAGATAAATTCAGGCTAAAACATTTCAGACGCTAAACTGAACGCCTGTTCCAATTCAGGAGGGTGACGATGTACGAACATATTTTGGTGGCCGTGGACGGCAGCAGTACTTCCGACAAGGCGCTGGAAGAGGCGATCAAGCTGGCCCGGGTGCACAAGGCGGCTTTGCGGCTGGTGCATGTAGTGGATACCGCGATGATGGATGTGGATAACGGCGGACTGGTGTCGATGCATGAAGTCTGGGACGCGTTGCGACAGGGCGGCGCAAATTTGCTCAAGAAGTCGGAAGTACGCGTGCAGGAAGCTGATGTCAAGGCAGATACGGCACTTCTGGAAACCTTGGGCGTCACCCGGGTCGCTACCGAAATTGTGGACGCGGCAAAGAAATGGCCGGCGGATTTAATCGTGCTGGGTACCCACGGCCGGCGCGGTTTTGTGCACCTGCTGCTGGGCAGCGTGGCAGAAGATGTGGTGCGCATGGCGGCGACGCCGGTACTGCTGATACGGGGCGAATAGCCGGTATCAGTGCTTCCACATCATGTTTCTTTTTCCATTTCCGGCTGGTATTTTCCGTAGCGCGCAAGGCTGTTTAGTCTGGCGCGGCGGTGAAGCGCCTGTTGTGCAGGGGTCCGGTTTTCCGCCCTGCCCGCCCAGGCTTGAAGCACCGGCTGCTGCAGGGCGCGGCCATAGGAAAAAGACAACTCCCACGGCAGCCTGGAAAACATTGCATTCATTGCGTTCAAGTTGGCTGTCGCCTCGATCGGACCCAGGCCACCCGACAGGAAGTTGATGCTCGGCACTGCCGCAGGGACCGTACGCCGCAGCACCTTGACGGTCGCCGCAGCCACCCGCTCGGGGGTCGCCTGGGACGGGTGCAGTTTGCCTGGCAGCACCATGCTCGGCTTGAGAACAATGTATTCCAGGGTCACCCGGTGCCGGTGCAGGGCGTGGAATACCGCATGCAGCACTGCTTCGGTAACCTCAAGGCAGCGCTCCAGGCTATGGTCGCCGTCGATGAGCACTTCCGGTTCGACGATGGGCACGAAACCTTCTTCCTGGCAAACGGCGGCGTAGCGCGCCAACATCTCCGCGTTAGCATCAATACCAAGCTGGGAAGGATTGTGCGCACTGATGGCATATACTTCGCGCCACTTGGCGAAGCGCGCCCCCTGGCCCTTATAAACTCTGAGGCGTTCAGCCAGGCCATCGAGACCCTGGGTGATCTCGTCCCCAGGCGCGCCAGCAAGGGGAATCTTGCCCTTGTCGACCTTGATGCCGGGCACAATATGTTGGCGCGACAGGACTTCGGGCAGCAGCGTACCATCGTCGCCACGCTGCCCGAGCGTTTCCTCGAACAGGATCACGCCGCTGATGAATTCTCCGATCTCGGGCGTGCTGAACAGCAGTGAACGATAGTCACGGCGGGTCTCTTCTGTGGATTCAGCGCCAACAGGCTTGAAGCGTTTGGCGATGGTGGGCAAGCTCTCGTCAGCGGCAAGAATACCCTTCCCCGGTTGCACCATGTCGGCGATAGTCGCCTGAAGCTCTTCTTCAATATTCACGCCATCTCCTGAATTGTTCGGGTAAAACAGCAACGACCGTATTTGGAGCAGGTTTCCGCCAAAATAAGCTTGGCCTGTGCTGCTTTCAGTCTGTCCGGATAACCAGTATTCAGGGCAGGTTGAAAACAATACAGGCAAATCAATACGGCTCGATGACCAAGCTAGCTAATGGTCAGTTGCTTCCCGGCCGTACCGGCTTTCTTGGGTAGTGTCAGTGTGAGCACGCCGTTGTCGTATTTGGCTTCAGCCTTGTCCGGATCGACATCATTTTCCAGGCTCATGCTGCGGTAGACCTGGCCGTAGTAACGTTCGCTGCGGATGACTTTTTCACCCTTTTTCTCTTCATGCTCTTTTTTGGCCTCGCCGCTGATGGTGACCTGGTTACCGTCTATGGTCACCTTGATGTCCTCTTTTTTCACGCCAGGCAGTTCGGCCTTGACGGTGTAATCCTTGTCGTTTTCTGATACGTCAGCTTTGATGCTCATGCCCAGTTCACCTTCAAACAGCCGCGGTGGGCGCATGAGAAACCCCTTGAACATGTCTTCCATCCAGTCTTCGACGGGTGGAATGGATGAGTAACGGGTGATATTGGCCATGATTGTCTCCTGAATAAAATGAATGCACAGAACCAGCTTGTGCCAGTCTTCTTGCTACATGCCTTCCAGGCTTGCCACGTGCAAAAACTCTGCTGCAAGGTCTTTCGACCGATACAGGATGGGAATGAACCAGTCGTACTGGGGCTTATAGGGCTCGCACAGGATCAATCCCTTTTCCCGCTCGACCCATTTCAGGAAATCCGTGATGATTTTCGACGCTTCGCCTGCGTGTTTGATATGTAATTCCGGTATTTTGGTGTCAGAAATAGAAAGTAGATTGGCAGACATTTGCGCATTCCTCCAGTTGGGATGATAGAGAACGGCTCCGGACGCGATCACTTAGCCGAATAGTCAATTTAGACCAACAATTCATTCTCTGCTATGACAAATATCAATCTGGAGCATCAGCTCTTTTTTGCCAGGAAAAATCGGACAAATACTGAAGGGCTAAAGCCGCGAAAGCACGTGGCCGGTTTTACATGGCTCGACGCGGCGGTACAGCCAGTGAAGCAATCCTGATTAATGAGCGGCAACAGCCTCGCCGGAGGGTGACGCTGCCTTGGCTGGGCGCGCCAGCCAGATGAGAGCAATAAGGGCAATAAACAGCAGGGCTGAAACCCAGAACAGTTCATCTGCCGCCAGCGTAAACGCCTGCTGGTTGATGAGGTTATTGATCTGGCCAAGCGCCTGCTGCTGACTCATGCCAGCGTCGGTCAGCGTCTTGATTGCGGCCTGGCTGGCAGGGCTGGCGTAATTAATATGCTCGACCAGCGTGGCATGGTGTTCGGTCGCCCGATTTTCCCACAGGCTGGTGTAAACGGATGCGCCAATGGCCCCCGCCGTGATCCGCGCAAAATTCGTCAGGCCCGAAGCAGCAGGGATTTTATCCGGCGTAAGCCCGGAAAAAATCAGGGTCATCAGCGGAACAAAAAACGCCGCCATGGCGATGCCCTGGATCAAGGATGGGAACATGATGGTTACAAAATCTGTCTGCACCGTAAACTGGGAGCGCATCCACAATATCAGGGCGAAAACACCAAAGGCGACCGTGGCGAACAGGCGCGGATCATATTTGTGGACGTTCTTGCCCACCCATGGCGAAAACAGGATCGCCAGCAAACCGACGGGAGCCAGCACCGCGCCGGCGATGGTGGCGGTATACCCCATCTCCTGCTGCAGCCACAGCGGCATCAGCACCACATTGCCGAAAAAAACGCCGTAACCCACAGCCAGCGCCAGCGTGCCGGACCAGAAGTTGCGGCTACGCAACAGGCTTAAATCGACGATGGGATGAGCTTCGGTCAGCTCCCACACCAGGAAGAAACACAACCCCACTGTGGCCACGATGGCCAGCATCACAATCTCTGTGGACGCAAACCAGTCCAGTTCATTGCCCTTGTCCAGCATGATCTGCAGGGCGCCCACCCATATCATCAGCGCGGCCAGTCCCACATAGTCGATGGGTACCTGGCGCGTGGGCGTTTCCCGATGCCGGTAAAGCCACCAGGTCACGCTTGCGGCCAGCAGGCCGACCGGAATGTTGATATAAAAAATCCACGGCCAGGAAATATTATCGGTGATCCAGCCCCCCAGTATCGGCCCGACAACGGGCGCGACCAACGTCGTCATGGACCAGATTGCCAGCGCCGAGCCGGCTTTTGCTTTCGGATAACTCGCCAGCAGTAAGGACTGCGACAGCGGAATCATCGGCCCCGCCACGGCACCCTGAATCACCCGGAATACGATCAGCATGCCCAGACTGGTGGACATGCCGCACAGCCAGGAGGCGGTAACGAATAGCAGGATACTGATGATAAAAAGCCGTACGGCGCCGAAACGCTGGGTCAGAAATCCGGTCAGCGGCACAGCGATCGCGTTGGCTACCGCAAACGATGTGATGACCCAGGTACCCTGGCTCGAGCTTACCGCCAAATCGCCGGAGATCGCCGGAATCGATACGTTGGCAATCGAGGTATCCAGCACATTCATGAAGGTGGCCAACGCCAACGCGGTGCTGGCCAAAACCAGCATGCCACCTTTGAGGGGGGCAGGAGAGCCATTGGGCGCCGGTTTCGTCGTCGCCTCGGGTGATGTCCGGGGTGGGTTGGCGGAGTTGGACGGCGTCGTCATTTCGATTCTGCGCGTGGCTCAATGCGTATCCGCATGTGCCGATAGTGCGCCCAGATTGCTTGAGATGATTCGGTTAACGAGTTGATCGGCGGCGTGATCGAAGTCGCCATACACCGCAGTCTCCGTCACCATCCGGCTGGGGGGTGTCGTTGCCAGCACCCCACCATTCTGGTTCGAGACATCCACGGTCGCTTCCATGGACAGGCCGACGCGCAGCGGATGCGCTTGCACTTCCTTGGGGTCGAGCGCGACACGCACCGGGATGCGCTGTACCACCTTGATCCAGTTGCCGGTGGCATTCTGCGCCGGCAATAAGGCAAAAGCCGCGCCGGTGCCCGCACCCATGCCCAGCACATGGCCGTGGTAGGCCACTCTGCTGCCGTATAAATCAGCGGTCAGTTTCACCGGCTGGCCGATCCGCATCTTGCGTAGCTGGGTTTCCTTGAAATTTGCATCCACCCAGACCTGGCTCAAGGGAATGAGGGTCATCAACGGTGCGCCAACTGCCACGCGTTGTCCGAGTTGTACCGCGCGCTTGCCCACGTAACCGTCCACCGGTGCCAGAATCGCGTCGCGCCTTAAATCGAGATAGGCCTGCCGCACTTTTGCGGCAGCGGCCTGCACCCTGGGGTGGTCGCGTACCGTGGTACCGGCGGTGAGCCCTTGATTGGTACGCAGCTGTTCCTGCGCTGCGCTTACCTGGGCAGTGGCTACCGCCACGCGGCTGCGCGCGTTATCCAGTGCCGTTTGTGCGTGCTGTAATTCCTCTTGCGATACCGCCCCGGTTCCCGCCAGCTTTTGCCGCCGTACCCAGTCGGTTTGTGCGCTGACCAGATCGGCGCGCGCCTGAACCAGTTCAGCGCGGTACTGGTCCACTGCTGCCGCCAGGCTGCCGTTGCCGGTGTAGAGCGCATGTACTTCACGCACGGTTTGAGCAAGTTGGGCTTCGGCCTCATGCAGGCCCAGCTGGGCATTGCTGCCATCCAGTCTGGCCAGTATTTCCCCGGCGCGTACGTAGTCAGTTTCGTTCGCACCGATTGCCACCACCGTGCCCGCAACCTGCGGCGTAATCTGCACAATGTTGGCAGCAACATAGGCATCATCGGCATATTCGAAATGACGCCCCAGGATATACCAGTGCACGCCGTAGGCGATCGCCGCCAGCACGCATACGGCGGCCAGGATCATCATCCATTTTTTGCGCTGTTGCGGATTACCATGGGGATTTTGCGCTGCCGGTTGTTCGGATGGCTTTTGTTCACTCATTCTGGTTCCCCGATACCGTCCTGGTTTCACTGTTGTTCGATAACTGAGCGACTTTGTCTGCAGCGACGTATCCTCCGCCGAGGGCGCGCATCAGCCCCACATCGAGGTCATAGGCGCGTGCCTGCAGGTCAATCAGGATGCGGCGCTGTTGCAATACGGAATTTTCTGCGGTGAGCACGTTCAGATAATTGGTCAGCCCGCCCCGATAACGCGCCAGCGCCAGATCATATGCACTGCTCACCGCCGCCTGTGCTGCCATCTGTTCCTGCAATTGCGTTTGCAGCGCGTGCCATGATGAAAGCTGATCAGCCACATCCCGGATTGCATTCAGCACGGTGACGTTGTAACTATCGATGGCCGTGTCGGCACGCGCAGTGCGCCCACGTAACTGGGCACGCAACAGGCCTGCATCAAAAATTGGCAAGCTGAGCGCCGGTCCGACCCCGGATGTGCGGCTGCCCGCGCTCAACCACTTCGACAGGCCAATGGATTCGAATCCGATAAATGCGCTGAGATTGATGTTGGGATAAAAGGCCGCACGCGCCTCACTTATGCCCTGCAATTCGCTCTCGACACGCCAGCGCGCCGCGACCACGTCGGCGCGATGTCCGAGTAAATCGGCAGGAATCTGTCTGGGCACTTGGGGTATCGCCACAGAGGGCAGGTGTGCAGGCAGCTTATCCATGGCGCCAGGTTCAGCACCGATCACGATCGCCAGAGCATGACGGGCGAGCATGGCCTGTTCATCCAGTGCGGCTAGGTCACGACGGATTTGCGGCACCTCGGCCTGTGCCTGACGCTGCGCCAGTGTGGTATCCAGGCCGGCGGCAACGCGTTGGCGGACCAATTCCAGAATCTGCTCGCGTTGCCGCAGCAAGGCACGATCCAGGTTCTGCTGCGCCAGCAAACGCGCCAGGCTGAAGTAGCCCTGCGCCACATTGGCCGCCAGCAGCACGCGTGCAGCCTGTGCATCCGCCTCGGCTGCACGTGATAGACCGATGGCAGCGTCCAGTGCCGCGCGATTTTTTCCGAACAGATCGAATTGCCATTGTCCGGCCAAATTGGCGGAATTCATCGTGACCGTGCTACCCCCGAGCGGAGGCGGATAAATACTGTTTGCGCTCAGGCGTTCCCGGGTTACTTTGGCTTCGCCATCGAGCTGGGGATAACGCGCACTGTCGATTGCGGCCGCGGATGCCTGCGCCTCGATCACCCGGCTCTGAGCGATTTTCAGACTGGGATTAGCGGCAATCGCCTGCACAATCAGGGCATCCAGTCTCGCATCGCCAAACGCCAGCCACCAACGCTGCTGAGGAAACCTGTCTGGGTTGACTTGCCGTCCTGTTTCAGCCAGCGACTGTGGTTGAAACATATGTGCCTGGGTATGGATTCCCGAAAAATCAGCGCATCCGGACAGCCCCTGCACTACCACCAGGGCCATGCTCATTCCCGGCACAACACGGCGAGAAAAATATGTCAGGTTCATGATCCGCCGGTTCCACCGCTGCCATTCGTCGCGAAGCGACGCAGCATCTGTTTGAATTGCTGGAATTCGGCTTCATTAAAGTCATGCAGATGTCGATTGAGTACCTTGACCAGATGTGCCGGAATTTGCTGAGTAATCTCTAGACCTGCCTGAGTCAACTCAAGATTGACCACGCGGCGGTCTTCCAGACTGCGCACCCGGCGCAGCAAACCTTTGGTTTCCAGCCGGTCCAGCATCCGTGTCATCGCGCCACTATCGGTGTAACTCGCGCGTGCGCACGTCGCCACGCTATCACAGCAATTCTTGGCGAGGAGCAATAAGGGCCCCCATTGCATGCCCGTGAGATCAAGTATCTGCATCTCCGCATCGATATTTTTGAGCAGGGTCTGCCAGGCAACCCGCATCAGGTAACCCACCGACTCCTCTGGCGTGTAATTTTCTTCATTATAAAAATTTTCACTGACTGGATTCACGGGATGCACTTTGTGGATGGTTTTGAATGCCATCCATGTTAATGCCTAGGCAGTCATTGTCAAGGCACACTATAGGGCGCACAAAATCAATAATTTTATTAACTATTTATTTCATTACCTTATCCAGGATTGTCGATCTTGAATATAGACTGGAGGTGGAAAATTACGCGAAATGCATCCCAGACTCTGGTGATTGCATTGTGGGATATGAGTGTATGAAGTATCTGTAATGTTCAGAAAAAGGTATGCGATATTCAGCGCGATACGTTAGAAAAAATCCGTATGATAATTAATATTTATCGCTAATTATCAATCTGATACAAGGTGTTTTTAATCAATTATTTTATATTATTCCAGTCATTCCCCACTCCATGGTTTCCAATGTATGCAAACCCGCATGGATACTAGCCTTATTGAGTTGTATCATCATAATTTTACCGTCACTTATACCGTCAAAAAACGAGCGCTTTGCCTGGTGCGGGTGATGCACTCGGGTTGCGCGGCGGCAACTCCAGCCCATCAATTATCAACCGTCACCAGGAATCGAGGGAGTCTCTATTCTTGGAACCCACCATCACAAAACCAGTCGCTATCGGCGAATGCTTGGTAAGTCGCAGTGCGCCAACCATTCCTTCGCGCTTGCTGACAGCTTTCCACGCGTTCGCGCAACTCAATCTGAACAAGCGCAGCGCCGCCACTCTCGTGCATAGCTCGAAGTTGATGACGGATGTTCAGCAGTTCGTCGGCAGCCTCTGACGAGTACAGACTCCCAAGTCCGAGTGTCTGAAAATGCCGCTCGACACGCGACTTAAGTCTAGCTGTCGAACAGCAGGTCGTAGTTGGTGGTGAAAATTTCCACCGGGTGTTCGCGTCCCGTGCCACTGATCCACGTCACGAACTCGGTGTACGGCGAAGGACCGTCGTGAAGGGGCTTGTTGACGACGGTGCCGATCTGCTCGCAGATGGCTTCGCTCAGCTTTTTGTACCCTTCCCCATTGAGGTCATGGACCTTCGTTTCGCCAATGACGCCGGCCAAGCTGCGCACCCGCGACAGGATCGTTTCAATGTTTGGGGTTTCCAGTTCGCCCATACGGCGTCCAGGGGCTTGCCGTAGTCGGCTTTCAGCGCTTCCATCACCATGTCGGTGAGGCCTGCCGCAGCAGGGATCAGGGGCTTGTCGCTACCGGGAGGAAAGATACCGGCCGGCGCGCCCGCCCCGACCAGGAGGCCGATCCGCTTGCGTCCCTGGGCAATGATCTGCCGCAGGCTGGCCATGTACTGGTCTGGATTGTGGACACTGACGGTCATCGAGCACTCCCTTTTTGGTGCAGCCTATGGCGATTTTTGCCTTTAAGTTTTAATTGTTACATTTTACGCTCAATTTGTCTCCTAGAAGGATACGAACTTGCCGCTGAGTATCGTTGATGTTATATTTACCGCGCAGTGCGTTTCTTTTCGAGGTGCAAATTGAGCGCAAAATATCACTTGCAAACGAAGACACTAGGCCCAAGGGCAGCGCAGCTCTTCACTGAACTGAATGAACTGCGCCGGTCTACGTTCACCTTGGCGGATGTGGAATCGATCACCGGCCTGTCGGCTGCGGCGGCCCGCAATCTCGTGCACAAGGCTCAGCAGCGAGGCTTGGTGACGCGACTGAAGCCCGGTCTGTACAACCTCGTGCCCTTCGAGCTCGGCCGGGCCACTGAGCACATCGACAGCCCGTACCTGATCGCGCGTGAACTCGTCGGCGCAGCGCCCTACTTCCTGTCGCACGGCACAGCGCTTGAACTGCACCGCATGGTGACGCAGCCGAACTTCACCGTGTATGTGTCATGCACGCGGCGCGTGCGTCCGCAGACAGTGGGCGGCTACGACTTTCGGTTTGTACACATCACCGCGGAACAAGAATTCGGGGTAGTGAAGCACTGGATCGACAAGGAGCGCTTCGTGATGATCAGCGACATGGAGCGCACGATCATCGATGGTCTCCGACACCCGGCATTTGCCGGTGGCATTACCGAAGTCGCCAAGGGCTTGTGGATGAAGCGAGACGTACTGAAAGTCGAACGGCTGGTGGACTACGCACGACGCCTCGGCGTCGGCGCAGTCGTGCGCCGCCTCGGCTACCTGCTGGAACACTATGGCTTGGCCGATGCTCCGGTGCTGGAGCCGTTGCGCGGCATGCTGACGGCAACTTACCAGCGCCTTGATCCACTGCTCCCCGCCGAGGGAGCATTCCTCTCACGTTGGCGGCTCCAGCTCAACGTGACTCCCGAAGAACTGGATGCCGTGAGACTTGGCTGATGATTCCTCAACGCAACATTTCCCTGATCTCGAACACGCTGGTGACCGCTGGCGGGCGGCGCATCCCCGAGGCCGTCATCGAACGCGATTACGTGCTGGCCTGGTTCCTGACCGGTTTGGCCGGCCATCCGTTACGTGACGTACTGGCCTTCAAAGGTGGTACGGCCCTGCGACGCTGCTGGTTCGAGGACTATCGGTTTTCGGAAGACTTGGACTTCACGCTGACCCGTCCGATCACCCTTGAAGATATCCTTGCTGGGTTGGGCGAAATTTTTGCGGCGGTTGAGGCCGCCTGTGGCTTGCGGATCGCTTTCGACCGCGAAGACCGCCACGGCCACCAGAACAGTCACACGTTTTATCTGCGCTACCAGGGGCCGCTACCCGCCGCGAACGACGTGAAGGTTGATATCACGATCAACGAAGTCCTGTGCTTCCCGCTGCAAGATCGCTCGATTCATCGCACCTACGACAGCTTTGACGACTTGCCCGAAGGGCCGACCGTCAAGGTCTACGCCATCGAGGAGATCGTGGTTGAAAAACTGCTGGCCTTGAGCGATCGGGCGCGCAACGAGCCGCGTGACTTGTATGACCTCTGGTATCTTTTCGGCTCCACCAACTTGCGCGTTGCGGAGATGCGTGCCGAACTCGATACCAAGTTGGCATTGCGGCAGCGCATCGTTGCAGGAATGGAGCAGGCAATCGCCGCCAAGGAAGATCGTCTTCGGCGGCTCTGGGCCGCTCGTCTCGCGCACCAGATGGATCATCTTCCGCCATTCGATGATGTCTTTCGGGAAGTGCTGCGTGCTGTTCGCGCTGCCGACTTGCCGAAGCCGGAAGCCTGATCGATTGCTGGCGCAGCAAAGGAAGTCGGCAATTGTTTGTTTCGGTATTCAACGAATAAAGCTCAATCTTTACTGTGCAGTAAAGATAAACCGTAGCGCCATCACGCCGCTAGAGTCCGCGAGTTCCAAAGCACCTTTATTTGCAGGCCCTTCGTTTTACCGTTCGAGTCCACACGGATATGACGGTAAATGCAGACGCCTATATGTCGAAGAAAAATTTACCGGCATATTTACCGTCAAATCTTCGCGCTGCATGCGCAAGTCGCCGATACGGTAAAAAGCGCAAAGCCTTTCGAGATCAATCGCTTATCGCTTCAAACCCGAATCGTTGACGATGTACCTGTAGGCATCGCAGAAATTCATTAAGTCTTTGGCAACTCAGGGAAAAAATCTCGAATACATGCAACACCCTTACTCCCACTCGATCGTAGCCGGTGGTTTCCCGGAAATGTCATAGACTACACGGTTGATGCCGCGAATTTCGTTGATGATGCGGTTGGAGACCTTGCCCAGCAGCGTATAAGGCAGCTCTGCCCAGTGTGCCGTCATGAAGTCCTGGGTCTGTACGGCGCGTAGCGCGACCACATAGTCATAGGTACGGCCATCGCCCATCACGCCAACGGATTTCACCGGCAGGAATACGGCAAAAGCCTGGGAAGTTTTTTCATACCAACCGCTTGCGCGCAATTCTTCAATAAAAATCGCATCCGCGCGCCGCAGCAGATCCGCATATTCCTGCTTCACCTCGCCGAGAATGCGCACGCCCAGGCCGGGACCCGGGAAGGGGTGGCGATAGACCATTTCATGCGGCAGGCCGAGCGCGATGCCAAGTTCGCGCACCTCGTCCTTGAATAGTTCGCGCAGGGGTTCCAGCAGCTTCAGATGCAGGGTTTCAGGCAGCCCGCCCACGTTATGGTGAGATTTGATGGCGTGGGCCTTTTTGGTCTTGGCGCCGGCGGATTCGATCACGTCCGGGTAGATGGTACCTTGCGCCAGCCATTTCGCATTGGGCAGTTTGGCGGACTCGGACTGGAATACCTCGACGAATTCGCGGCCGATAATCTTGCGCTTCTGCTCCGGTTCGGTGACACCGGTCAGATGTTTCATGAATTCCGCGCTGGCATCCACATGGATGACTTTCACCCCCAGGTTTTTAGCGAAGGTTTCCATCACCTGCTCGGCCTCGTTCAAGCGCAACAGGCCGTTGTCCACAAACACGCAGGTAAGCTGGTCGCCGATGGCGCGATGCAGCAGCGCTGCCACTACCGAGGAATCCACACCGCCGGACAAGCCGAGAATCACCTCGTCGCTGCCGACTTCCGAGCGCACGCGGCCAATGGCTTCTTCCACATAGTCAGGCATGTTCCAGTCGTAACCGATACCGCAAATGTCATGCACGAAGCGGGCAATGACGGCCTTGCCTTGCACGGTATGAGTGACTTCCGGGTGAAACTGCAAGCCGTAGAAACGGCGCTTTTCATCCGCCATACCGGCAATGGGTGTGGCGGCATTGCTGGCAATGATATTGAAACCCTGCGGCAGCGTGGTGACCTTGTCGCCGTGGCTCATCCATACATCAAGCAGACCGTGCCCGGCTTCGTTAGCGCGATCCTGGATGTCGCGCAGCAGCACCGAATGTCCTTGTGCGCGCACCTCGGCGTAACCGAACTCGCGGTGCACGGCGTTTTCCACCGCTCCGCCCAGTTGCGCGGCCATGGTCTGCATGCCGTAGCAAATGCCGAGCACTGGCACACCCAGCTCGAACACCACTTGCGGCGCGCGCGGGGTTGCTTCTTCGGTGACCGAAGCCGGACCGCCTGAGAGGATAATGCCTGCCGGGTTGAAGGCACGAATGAAGGCTTCGTCCGCGTCAAACGAGTGCAGTTCGCAGTAAACATTGGTTTCCCGCACCCGGCGCGCGATGAGCTGGGTGTATTGGGAACCGAAATCAAGGATGAGTATTTTCTGGTGCATGGCGGCGGATAGTTAGATGGCCGGGTCAAGGGCTGGCTGCCCCTGCCCTGCTTTAGTCGATGCGGTAGTTGGGCGCTTCTTTGGTGATCTGCACGTCATGGACGTGCGATTCACGCACGCCGGCAGAGGAAATTTCCACGAATTCGGCGCGCGTGTGCATGTCTGCCACGGTGGCGCAGCCAAGGTAGCCCATGCTGGAACGCACGCCACCCATGAGCTGATGGATGACCGCGAGCATGCTGCCCTTGTAGGGCACGCGGCCTTCGATACCCTCCGGCACGAACTTGTCGGCATTGGCTTCATTGTCCTGGAAATAACGGTCGCTGGAGCCCTTTTGCATCGCACCGAGCGAACCCATGCCGCGGTAGGACTTGTACGAGCGGCCCTGGAACAATTCGATCTCGCCTGGCGCTTCTTCGGTGCCGGCAAACAACCCGCCCAGCATCACAGTGTGTGCGCCGGCGGCAAGCGCCTTGGCGATATCGCCGGAATAGCGGATGCCGCCATCAGCGATCAACGGCACGCCGCTGTCTTTCAGGGCTTCTGCCACATTGTGAATGGCGGTGATCTGCGGCACGCCCACGCCAGCTACGATGCGTGTGGTGCAAATCGAGCCGGGACCGATACCGACCTTGACTGCATCCGCGCCATGATCTACCAGTGCCAGCGCGGCAGCTGCGGTGGCGATATTGCCACCGATGACCTGTATGTGGGGAAAGTTGGTCTTGACCCACTTGACCCGATCCAGCACCCCCTTGGAATGGCCGTGGGCGGTGTCCACCACAATCACATCCACGCCGGCTTCGGACAGCGCAGCAACGCGCTCTTCGGTGCCTGCGCCGACACCGACTGCGGCACCCACGCGCAGATGGCCCAGGCTGTCCTTGCATGCATTCGGATGCTCGGAGGATTTCTGGATATCTTTTACCGTAATCAGGCCGCGCAGTTCGAAGGCGTCGTTGACCACCAGTACGCGTTCCAGGCGATGCTTGTGCAACAACGCCAGCGCTTCCTCACGGCTGGCACCTTCCTTGACCGTTACCAGCCGCTCGCGCGGGGTCATTACGTTGCTGATCGTCTGGTCGAGATTGGTTTCGAAACGCAAGTCGCGGTTGGTGACAATCCCCACCACCTTGCCCGCAGCATCCACCACCGGCAGGCCGGAAATACGATGACGGCGGGTGATTTCCAGCACATTGCGCACGCTCATGTCTGGCGAAATGGTGACGGGATCTTTAACGACGCCGGATTCAAAGCGTTTGACGCGCGAAACTTCGAGCGCCTGTGCTTCGGCAGTCATGTTCTTGTGGATAATACCCAAGCCACCCTCCTGTGCCAAAGCAATCGCCAGCCGTGCTTCGGTCACGGTATCCATGGCGGCAGAGACGAGTGGAATATTCAGGGTAATGGTGCGCGTCAGGCGGCTTTGCAGGCTAACATCGCGAGGCAGAACGTCGGAGTGCGCGGGGACGAGCAGAACGTCGTCGAAGGTAAGCGCTTTTTGTACAACACGCATAATTATTTTGTTCCTGTGCAAAGCGCTATTATACGGCAACTCGATATTTAGCGGTAAGTCCCAGCATGAATGGTAAAAACCTACCAAACACCGTAAAAGCAATTGACGCCGGGCGCCCGAATGGCTATGTTTGCATCAACTGGCGTAGGGCTCGGTTAGTTTCGCTAATTACAAACCAGATAGCAGAGGAGATTTGAAGATGACAAAAATTTTAATTGCTTTGGCGAGTGCAGGTTTATTGACGCTGGGCGGCTGTGCCGGAACCACCAATGGCGCAGGCAGTACACAGGCTTCGGCTCCTTCCGCCACCACCGGCATCAGCGCAGCAGCTCAGGCTGCGCTAAAGCAGGCAGAAAGCGATGTCGCCGCTTCCAAGAAAGACAAGATTGAATGGACAACAACTGCAGCTGCGTTAAAAAATGCGCAGGATGCAGCCAAAAAAGGCGATAGCAATGCGGTACTGAAAAGTGCCAAGTTTGCCAGTGAGCTAGCCAAACTGAGCATTGGGCAATTGAAATATCCTACTACCGATGTGTATAACTAAATAGCATCGGTTCGAGCCATAAAAAGCGGGCACATCAGTGCCCGTTTTTTATGGCTGTGCTGTCTAAGCAGCTTCATTTTTTTCCGGCTCAGCGCCGCCTTTCTTCATCACTTTGCCTTCTTCCGCGCGCTGGCGCCTGACTTCCTTGGGATCGGCAATCAGCTTGCGATAGATCTCCACGCGGTCCTTGTCACGCAACGCTGTTTCAGGCTTGGTCAGTTTGCCAAAAATACCAATCTTGTTTTGCCTGAGGTCAATTTCCGGAAATTTTTCCAGAATGCCCGAGCCTTCAATAGCCTGCAGCGCTGTCGCGCCAGCAGTCAGGCTGACAGGCAAAATCACCTGCATGTCGGGCTGTGCATAGGCAACCTCCACCATTATTTTTTCGCTCATGATGCTCCGTATATTTGTTCTGCGCGCTGGATGAAAGATTCGACAAAGCTATTGGCGATATAGCTGAAAACCGGGCCGAGCACCGTATCCAGCAACTTGTTGGAAAATTCGTAGTTCAGCATGAATTCAATCTTGCAGGCATCTTCGGTCAGAGCCTTAAAGTGCCATTCCCCATCGAGTTTTTTGAATGGTCCGTCAAATAGTTTCATCTTGATGAGATGCGGCGCCTGATTGAGATTTTCAGTGGTGAAATGCTGCTTGATATGCATATAGTCAATGTGAATGGTGGCCACGGTAATGTGGTCATCGCGGAACTTCACCTCAGTACCGCCGCACCAGGGTAAAAATTCACGGTAATGTTCCACTCCATCCACAAGTTCAAACATTTGCCGGGCAGAATGTCCGACCAGCACGCTCTTGTTTACAACTGCCATCGTCTGTCTTGCCCACAAAAACTGGTAAAATACACGATTGACGCCGGAAAAACCAATGAGCATCGCGCAGAATAAAAAAGCCTTCCACGATTATTTCATCGAGGACAAATACGAAGCCGGCCTGATATTGGCGGGCTGGGAGGTGAAGGCTATCCGTGCCTCGCGCGTGCAACTCAAGGAAGCCTACGTCGTCATCAAAAATGGTGAAATATTCCTGATCGGCGCGCATATCAGTCCGCTGGCCACCGCTTCCACCCACGTGCATCCAGACGCCACGCGCAGCCGCAAACTGCTATTGCACGCCGAAGAAATCAGCAAGCTCATCGGCAAGGTTGAGCGCGCCGGGTATACCCTGGTGCCCCTGGATATGCATTACAAGCGTGGCCGCATCAAGCTGGAAATCGGCCTGGCCAAAGGCAAGAAACAGCACGACAAACGCCAGAGTGCAAAAGAGCGTGAAACCGACCGCGAAGTACAGCGTGCCATGAGAAATAAAGTCTGAGCAGAATCCAATGCTAGGCCGCTGCGCGCAAGGTCGCAAGCGGCGCTTCCCGACTGATTCCCCACAGCCCGGCCACCCCGGCCAGTGCCACGCCCGCGCTGCCCAAACCCATTGCAACAAGCCACAGCATCGGATTGAAGTGATACGGCAAGTTGAATACTTCACTGCTCAAGGCCCAGCCAATCGCGCTCGCACCCGCTGCAGCAAGCAGGCCAGCCAATAATCCTATCGCGGCGAACTCAGTCACCTGCGCTACCCATAATTGCCCGCGCCGCGCACCGAGCACGCGCCACAGCGCGGTTTCCAGCGCGCGTTCGTCACGGGTGGCAGCGAGTGCAGCGTATAACACCACCAAGCCCGAAGCGAGGCTGAATATGAATACAAACTGCACCGCTGCGGTGACGCGATCAAGCATATCCTGCACCGTCTTCATGATGGCTGACACATCGATCACGGTCAGGTTCGGATAGGCCTTGACCATTTCGTTCAACATGCCTGACTGTTGTGCGGGAAGATAAAAACTGGTGATGTAACTGGCGGGAATATTTTGCAGCAGGCTACTATTGGCGATAACAAAAAAATTCACCCGGAAGTTGTCCCAGTTGACTTTGCGCAGGCTGGTAATGCGCGCGGATACGGCCGTGCCGCCCACGTCGAAGCGCAGGCTGTCGCCTAACCTGAGGTGCAGTTTTTCCGCGATGCCCTGCTCTACTGAAAATTGCGGTACGGCGTTGGTGCTGTTCCAGCCGTTGCCAGCGATCAGGTGATTGTCTTGCGTTAACCGGTCTGCATAAGACAAGTTGAACTCGCGCTGCAACAGACGCTGGGTTTGCTGATCGGCATAAGCCGCTGCATTCACTGCGCGTCCGTTAATCGCCGTCAGCCGCCCGCGTATCATCGGATAGAGGGTCGCCCCAGCCAGCCCGTGGCTACGGAAAAATGCCTGCAATGGCGCGACCTGGTTCGGCTGGATGTTGATGACAAAGCGATTGGGTGCATCCGCAGGCAAGGTGGCGCGCCAGTTGTTGAGCAAATCACCGCGCACCACGGTGAGCAGCAGCAATGCCAGCATTCCCAGGGTAAAGGCGGAAACCTGAATCACGCTGCCGCCCGCACGGCGGCGCAGGTTGAGCAGTCCCTGACGCCAACTGCCCCGGCTGCGCGCGCCCAGCCAACCTGCACCGAGCACCAGCAGCCACGCCAGCAGTACGGTGAGCAGCAGGGTTGCCCCCATGCCTGACAGCACCATCAATGTGAGCCGGGTATCGCGTACCTGCCAGAACAGCAATGCCGTCAGTGCTGCCAGCCCGGCAAGATAACTGGCTGCACCGAGCACATCAAGCGCCGCGCCATCACGGCGCAGAATACGCAATGCCGGGGTGCGCCGCAGCGCAAACAGGGTAGGCAGGCTAAATCCTGCCAGCAGCACCCACCCCGCCAGCGCTGCCTGTAAAAATGGCAGGCCGTTAGCAGGCGGCAATGCCAGGTTGGCCAACTTGCCCAGCAGCCCCGCCAGCACCATCTGCCCGGCATAACCCAGCGCCATCCCGGCCAGTGCTGCCAGCACACCGAGCACGGCAATTTGCAAAGCGTAAAGCGCGACGATATTGCGCTGGCTGGCCCCAAAGCAGCGCAGTAGTGCACAGGCATCCAGGTGACGGCGCAAAAAATGCCTTGCCGACAACAAGATCGCGACTGCGGCCAGCATTGCGGCCAGCAGCACCGCCAAGCCCAGATAGCGCTCGGCCTTGTCCAATACATTGCGGATTTCCGGGCGTGCGTCGCGCACACCCAATAGACGCTGGCCGCGCTCCAGGTGTAGTGCCAACCAGCTTCGATAAGCCTCAACCGCCTTGCTTTTGCCCGCAATCAGCAGACGATAGCCCACTCGGCTGCCTGGCTGAATCAACCCGGTGGCAGGCAAATCACGCTGGTTCATCATCAAGCGCGGGGCCAGATTGAAAAAATCACCACCACGGTCCGGCTCATTGGTGAGGATCGCCGCTACTTTGAATTGGCTGTATCCAATCTGGATGGGTGCACCCGGCGCCAGCTGCAATTCATTCGCCAGACGTGCTTCCAGCCACACGCTGCCTGGACTGGGAATGCCATCGGCAGGATGGTCGGTATCGAATGCGGCATAGGCAATGCGTAACGTGCCGCGCAGCGGATAGCCGTTACTCACCGCTTTGATTTCGGCCAGACGGCTCTTCTGTAGCGTGCTTACCATGCTCGGGAACAACGCGGTTTGTGCTGTAGCGAGCCCGCGCCGTTGCGCTTCGGCAATCAAACCGGCAGTGGGTGTGTGATCCGATACCAGCACCAGGTCCGCGCCCAGCAGGTGGTTGCTTTCCTGACTCAAAGCTAGATGCATGCGCACCGTGAAGGCATTTACCGAGGCCAGTCCGGCCACGGCAATCATGACTGCCAGTGTCAGCACGCGCAACTCGCCAGCGCGCCACTCGCGCGCCAGCATACGCAAGGCCAGACGGACAATATTCATGTGCCGGTTTCCAGATGCCCCGCACGCAGTTGCAAACGGCGGCCACAGCGCCCAGCGAGTTGCGCGTCGTGCGTGACGAGGACCAGCGTGGTGCCTTGCTCGCGGTTGAGTTCGAACAGCAATTCAATCACGCGCGCGCCGGTTTCCGCATCGAGATTGCCCGTGGGCTCGTCCGCCAACAACAGCGCCGGTTTGACCGCAAATGCGCGGGCGATGGCCACGCGTTGTTGCTCGCCACCGGAGAGTTGCTGGGCGCGATGGCGCTGGCGCTCGGCCAGCCCCACCCGCTCCAGCCAATGCTGGGCACGCATCCGTGCATCAGCTGCGCCATTCAATTCCAGCGGCAACATCACATTCTCCAGCGCAGTAAGCATGGGCAGCAACTGAAACGACTGGAACACAAAGCCAATCAATGCGCCGCGCAGTCGCGCACGGCCATCCTCATCCAGTTGCCCGAGCGCTTGCCCGTCCAGCCACACTTCACCCTCGCTGGGCAAATCCAGCCCAGCCAATAAACCGAGCAAGGTGGATTTCCCCGAGCCGGAAGCACCCACAATGGCAACTGATTCACCGCGCTGGATATCGAAGCTGGCAGGATGCAGAATGGTCAGCGGCGCACCATTCAATGTGACTTGCTTGGCAACGCCGGCTGCACGCAGAATGGGGATATTGATGGGAGTAGTCATGAATTTTAGAAAAATCTTGCTGTTGTTATGTCTTGTCTTATCCGGCGCCGTGCAGGCTGCGCCAGTCATTCTGGTATTCGGTGACAGTCTATCGGCGGGCTATGGTCTCGAAACCAGCCAGGCCTGGCCCACCCTGCTGCAACAACGCCTCGACAATAACAAACAAAAGTGGCGTGTGGTGAATGCCAGCATTAGCGGCGAAACCAGCGCTGGCGGCCTGGCACGCCTGCCTGCTGCGCTGGCGCAGCACAAACCGGCAATCGTCATCCTTGAACTGGGCGCAAACGACGGCCTGCGCGGGCTACCCCTGGCAGCAATGCAGGACAACCTTGGTGCGATGATCCAGCGCATCCACCAGGACGGTGCGCGTGTGCTGCTGGTGGGCGTACGCCTGCCGCCTAATTACGGCATGGCCTATACGGAAAAGTTCCAGCACGTTTATGAAACGCTTGCCCGGCAACAGCATGTTGCATTGGTGCCATCGCTGCTCGATGGCATCGAAGCAAAACGCGAGTTATTCCAGGCCGACGGCTTTCATCCCATCGCATCCGCGCAAAACAAAGTTCTGGAAAATGTATGGAAACCATTGCAAATGCTATTGCTTGCACCACATAAACGCCGATTACGATGAACCTCTATTAATATAGTGTTCTTGATCTGGCTGATAGTGCTATGATTCGAAACATGTCGAAATATCGACAATAAAAATGACGGAGTCACTTGATGCGAAAGGCTTCCATGAAGCTACCGGGTTACGAGGTAGAATTTCTACCCTTGGAGCGGCGCTTGTGCGAGCGCCGCAGTCCGACGGCGCAGCTACAACGCGAGCCCTATCTGGGTGTGGATCGCCGCGATGTCGCCGGTCGCCGCAAAGAAGATCGCGCAGCCTATCAAACACAGTTGCTTGCGTTTCCCGGCCAGCGCCTGATTTGAATGGCGGGCGCTCAGCGCACCGTCACCTTGGCTGGCCCCGCGTGCATGGCACCAATCACGCAAGCCTGATCGAAACCCTCACTCCGAAACACCCCCAAAACTTCATCTACCGCCTCCGGTGCACATGCCACCAACAGGCCGCCGCTGGTTTGCGGGTCGCTCAGCAACTTGTGTTGCCAGTCGGGCATGTGCGCCGGGATCACCACATCGTGGCCGTAGCTGTTCCAGTTACGCTCAGCGGCACCGGTAGCATAGCCTTGCTGCGCCAGTTCGCGTGACACGCTCCAGAAAGGCAGCTGGTCGAATTGCACCGTGGCACCCATTCTGGAACCGCGACAGATTTCAAGCAGATGACCTAACAGGGCAAAACCGGTCACGTCAGTCATCGCGTGAACACTGGACATTTCCGCAAGACGGCAGCCGGGAGTATTCAACTGAGTAGTGCTGGCCAGCATCTGACGGTAGCCTTCCGCAGACAGCTCGCCCTTTTTCAGCGCAGCACTCATCACACCGACGCCGAGCGGCTTGCCGAGCACCAGCACATCACCGGCGCGAGCCATGTCATTACGCTTGACCCGGTCGGGATGCACGATACCCAGCGCCACCAGACCGTAGATGGGTTCGGGCGCGTCTATCGAGTGCCCGCCCGCGACGGGGATGCCCGCCGCAGCGCACACCGATTCACCGCCGGCAAGGATTTGCTGGATGGTTTCTACCGGCAACTTGCCGATCGGCATACCGACAATGGCCAGCGCGAAAATCGGCTTGCCGCCCATGGCGTACACATCGGAAATGGCGTTGGTGGCGGCAATGCGGCCAAAATCAAAAGCATCGTCCACGATCGGCATGAAAAAATCCGTGGTGGCAACGATCGCCTGGCTGTCGTTGAGCTTGTACACGGCGGCGTCGTCGCTGGATTCGGTTCCCACCAACAGTTCCGGCGGCAGCAACCGCGCGGCACCGGAATTGGCCAGGATTTTGGACAATACGGCCGGCGCGATCTTGCAGCCGCAGCCGCCGCCGTGGGAATACTCGGTCAGGTGGATAGGCGCTGGCGCCAGGGAGTCGTTCATTGTTGTTACCCTCTCGTATAAACTGCGCGATTCGCTTGATCGCAAATAATCATGAAACCTGTACCGCTCGCAAACGTAGCACAGCTCGCCGAATTTGACGAGATTATCGACGTCCGCTCACCCGGTGAATTTGCCCAGGACCATATTCCCGGCGCCTTGAATTTCCCGGTATTGGAAGATGCCGAGCGCGAACGGGTGGGCACGATATACAAACAGGTTTCCGCCTTCGATGCCAAAAAAATCGGTGCGGCACTGGTGTCGCGCAACATCGCCCGCCATATCGAGAATTATTTCGTCAGCAAGCCAAGGGGCTGGAAACCACTCATCTACTGCTGGCGTGGCGGCAACCGCAGCGGATCGCTGGCGCATATATTGAAACAGATTGGCTTCGACACCGCCCAGCTGGACGGGGGTTACAAGGCCTACCGCCGCACGGTGATGGACGAACTGGACAGCCTGCCCGGGCGTTTCGATTTCCGCGTGGTGTGCGGCCCCACCGGTTCCGGCAAGAGTCGTCTGCTGCAAGCATTGATGGAATCCGGCGCGCAGGTGCTTGACCTGGAGGGCCTCGCTGCGCATCGCGGCTCGGTACTGGGCAATCTGCCGGATGCGTCGCAACCACCGCAAAAAATGTTCGACAGCCAGTTGTGGTGGGCACTGCAGCACTTCAACCCCGCCCGCCCGGTGTATGTCGAAGCAGAAAGCAAAAAAATCGGCTTGCTGCGCGTGCCCGATGCGCTGCTGGCGCGCATGCGTAAGGGTGGCTGCGTGCGTGTGGAAGTCGCGACACCCTTACGGGTGGTCCTCTTGAAGGAAGAATACGCGCATTTTTTAGCCAACCCCGCAACCCTTAAGGAAAAGCTCGATTGCCTGGCTGGCCTGTATGGCCACGAAATCATCGCGCGCTGGAACGCACTGGTCGAACAGGGCGCCTGGGACGAACTGGTGCTGGCTTTACTGGAAAGACACTACGACCCGGCTTACGGCAAGTCCACGCTGAAAAATTATCCCCATTACGCCGACACGACGCCAATCGTGGTGGAAGACATCAGCCCGGCTGGTTTTCTCGCGGCGGCGCAACGCATCCGGGAACAGCCTTGACGGGCAGGATTGAGGTGCTAACTTTAAAGTGCAACATTTCCGTAAACTATAAATCCGGAAAATCTGTCCTGGCCACGTAAATCGTGAAATCGACTGACTGAAACGACCCCCGATAATTCCAGCCTTGAATGGGGTGTAACCGGTTGCGGCGCATGTCGGCTCATATTTTGCGGGTTTAATCGCTGATGAAAAGAGGAACCATGACCACTACCTGGATCGTTGTTGCAAATTCAAGTCTAGCCCGCCTCTATACCAATAATGGCCCGAAACAAGGCCTCCAGCTCATCAAGGAACTCAGCCATCCGGAAAGCCGCGAAAAAGCCTCCGATCTGGTCTCCGACCGTCCCGGCCACAATCCAGGTTCAGGTAACGGCCACGGGTCTTTTGTACCCGCCACAGATCCGAAACAGCACGAAGCTGAACGTTTTGCCCAGGAATTATCGAAGGAACTGGAGCATGGACGTGCTTCCAACCACTATGAGCGCCTCATTATGGTGGCTTCGTCGCCGTTCATCGGCGTGCTCAACCAGCGCCTGAGCGGGCACGTGCGCGACATGGTGAGCGACACCATCGAAAAGGACTACACCCGCGCTACGCCCAGGGAACTCTCCGGGCATCTGGAGCACTGTATCTATCTTTGATCGACCACCCCTCGCCCGCTGCGGGTGAGGGGTTTCACAGCAGCGGCCAGCGCCGCATCACACGGTAGTTAGCACCCTTATCCGTGGTTTCCGACTGCACCAGAACAAACTCGCGTACCTGCCAATGCAATGCCTGGGGAGGCTGTACAAGCTGTTTGCAGCGGGCTTTTCGCAATAGCGTAATGTGCGGAGCGAACGGCTTGCTGTCGTCAAAAGCCAGGCCGGCGTCGTTGAGCGCGGCATGCAGGCAGCTGACCAGGCGGGTGAGCGCCTCGGGCGACTGGCTTGTGCCTGCCCAGAGCAGCTGATTGCGGCGCCAGTAGCCGAGCTGATCGACTTGCCAGTCGAATGCCGGCGTACTGACCCGTGCCGCTGCGGCGTATAGCGCCTCCAATCGGTCAGCCGGCAGCGCCGCGATAAAAGCCAGGGTGAGGTGGATGGTTTCCGGACGCACGGCATGCCCGCCGCAACCGGTGTTGAGACCGCTCCCCAGGTTGTGCAGCGCAGTTTGCAGCGGGCTGTCCGGCCACAGCGCAAAAAACACGCGCAGCGTGGTGGCTGGTTTATCCACTAACGCGCCGCGTCAGCAAGCACACGGCTTCCGCAGCGATGCCTTCGCCGCGGCCGGTGAAACCGAGTTTTTCCGTGGTGGTCGCCTTGACGTTGACAGCCTCCAGCGCCACGCCCAAGTCCGCGGCGATATTCGCCTGCATCAGCGCAATATGCGGCGCCATTTTTGGCGCCTGGGCGATGATGGTGGAATCCACGTTCACCACGCGGTAACCGCGCCCGCTCAACAGGCGCGCCACTTCGCGCAGCAGATGGCGACTGTCTATGCCCTTGAAACGGGCGTCGGTATCGGGGAAGTGACGACCGATGTCGCCCAGCCCCGCTGCGCCCAGCAACGCATCACAGATGGCATGTAACAGCACGTCCGCGTCGGAATGCCCGGCCAGGCCCAGCGAATGGGCAATTTCCACACCGCCGATAATGAGCTTGCGCTGCGCTGCAAAGGCGTGAACGTCGAAGCCATGCCCAATGCGTAAATCAGTCATCCGGGTTCTCCAGGATCAACCGCGCAAGATAGAGGTCGCGCGGATAAGTCACTTTGAAATTGCTGTTGTCCGCCGCCACCAGCAAGGGACGATGACCTAGCGCCTCGATGGCGCGTGCCTCGTCGGTGGGTGCTGCATCGTGCATTTGGTGCAGTGCTTGCAGCAGCATGGCATGGCGAAACATCTGCGGGGTTTGCGCCTGCCATAGCCCTTCGCGTGGCTCGGTGGTGCTCACATGCCGGCTGGCATCGGCGCGCTTCAGCGTGTCTGCCACCGGCACCGCCAGCAAGCCACCCACCGGGTCGTTCCCTGCCTCATCCAGCAAGCGGTCAAGCTGGGCTGCGGAAAGGCAGGGACGCGCGGCGTCGTGTACCAGCACCCAGTCGTTTTCGGCCACCTCCTCCGCCATCGCCGCCAGTCCATTGCGCACGCTGTCGGCACGTACAGCGCCGCCGCAGCGCAATACGCTTAACTTGGGCGCGAATTCGCGCCAGTCATAATCGTCCCAGTAACCGTCCTCAGGCGAGATCACCGCATACACGCGGCGAATGCGCGGGGAACCGGCAAGCCGCCGCAAGGCATGGTAAATCATCGGCTTGCCGGCAAGATCAAGGTATTGCTTGGGCAGCTCCCCGCCCATGCGGGCGCCGCTGCCTGCCGCAGGGATCAGAGCGTAATAATCAGTCATGTTGACCATGCGCAAAGGAACAGATTATCCGGCGGGATGATTGGCCTGCGCAAGCTGAAATGATTTGCAAAACTGATAACCGTATTGTCTTTATGGCAATTGACTCCATATCGGGATTACTGGATTAAACGAGGAAACAAACATGTCCGCAACCACCCGCCCGGCAGCAGTCGCCGGGCTATTTTACCCGGCCGATGCCGCGCTGCTGGCCGGCCAGGTGCAGGCCCTGCTGGAGGGTGTCCAAACCACAGAGGAAATGCGTGCGCCCAAGGCGCTGATCGTGCCACACGCCGGTTATGTCTATTCCGGCGCCATCGCCGCCAGCGCCTACGCCCGACTGCGTTCGCTGCGCGGCAAGGTGCGCCGCGTAGTGTTGCTGGGGCCGGTGCACCGGGTGCCGGTGCGCGGCCTGGCAGTGCCCAGCGTACAGGCTTTTGCCAGCCCCCTGGGCGAAGTGCCGCTGGATATCACGGCTTTGGCTGCACTGGCCGATCTGCTGCAAGTGGTAGCTGAAAACCGTTGCCACGCCCAGGAACACTCGCTGGAGGTACATCTGCCTTTTCTGCAAAGCGCGCTCGGCGAATTCCAGCTGGTGCCGCTGGCGGTGGGGGACGCCAGCGCCGCGCAAGTGGCCGAGGTGCTGGAACGGCTGTGGGGCGGTGAAGAAACCCTGATTGTGGTGAGTTCCGACCTTTCTCACTACCTGCCCTACGCCATCGCGCAACAGCTGGATGCGGCAACCGCCCAGGCCGTGCTCGATATGCGTACTGTCAGTCACGAGCAGGCGTGCGGCGCCACGCCGGTGAATGGCCTGCTGCTGGCCGCCCGGCATCGCGGCCTGCAAGCGGAGCTGCTCGACTTGCGCAACTCCGGAGATACCGCCGGCGACAAAAGCCGGGTGGTGGGCTACGCCGCCTTTGCTTTTTACGAGGATGAAAACCATGACCGCTGAACTGGGAACAACCCTGCTTGGCATCGCGCGGGCGACCATTGCCGATGCCTTGGGGAGCACTGCGCGTGCGGATGAATCTGCGCCGCGCTTGCATGCACCCGGCGCCAGCTTCGTCACGCTGACCCAGCAGGGCGAGCTGCGCGGCTGTATCGGCACACTGGAGGCGCACCGTTCGCTGCTGGCAGACGTAAAAGCCAACGCGCTGGCGGCGGCGTTCCGCGATCCGCGTTTCGGGCCATTGCAGCACACGGAACTGGAGATCACCGAGGTGGAAGTATCGTTGCTGTCGCCCATCCAGCCCCTCGCCTTCACTGGCGAGGCGGACGCACTGGCGGCATTGCGTCCCGGCATCGATGGCGTGGTACTCGAATACCGCCACTACCGCAGCACCTTCCTGCCCCAGGTATGGGAGCAGTTGCCGGAACCGGAATTGTTCCTGGCCCAGTTGAAGCGCAAGGCCGGTCTGCCAGCGGATTTCTGGGTAGAGGATATCCGCCTGTCGTGCTATAGCGTAAGCAAATGGAGGGAGAGCGAGCAACTATGAGCACCCCAATGACAACCGAATCCGGCTACCCTGCCCGCTACTGGCATTTCATCGAGGATGGTCGCATCCAGTGCGACCTGTGCCCTCGCGACTGCAAGTTGCATGAAGGACAGCGCGGCGCCTGCTTCGTGCGCCAGCGCGTCGGCGACCAGATGGTTCTGACCACTTACGGCCGCTCCTCGGGCTTTTGCGTTGACCCGATCGAGAAAAAGCCGCTCAACCACTTCTACCCGGGCAGCAGCGTGCTGTCGTTCGGTACCGCCGGTTGCAACCTGGCGTGCAAATTCTGCCAGAACTGGGATATCAGCAAATCGAAAGACATGGACAGGCTGATGGATCAGGCCTCACCCGCAGCCATCGCCGACGCGGCCGAGCAATATGGCTGCAAGAGCGTGGCCTTCACTTACAACGACCCGGTGATTTTTGCCGAATATGCCATGGACGTGGCAGATGCCTGCCATGCGCGCGGGATCAAAACCGTCGCGGTGACGGCGGGCTATATGCACGATCAGCCGCGGCGCGACTTCTACGCCAAAATGGATGCCGCCAACGTCGACCTGAAAGCCTTCACCGAGGATTTCTATTTCAAGCTCACCGGCTCGCAATTGCAGCCGGTGCTGGATACGCTGGTGTACCTGCGGCATCACACCGATGTGTGGTTCGAGATCACCACCTTGCTCATCCCGGGCAAGAACGACTCGGATGCTGAACTCACCGCCATGAGCCAGTGGATCATGCGCGAACTGGGGCCGGACGTGCCGCTTCACTTCACCGCCTTCCACCCCGACTACAAGATGGAAGACCTGCCCGCCACGCCGCCTGCGACGCTAACTCGCGCCCGCGACATCGCCCTGCGCGCCGGTCTGCGCTACGTCTATACTGGAAATGTATATGATTTGGCGGGCGGCACCACCGCTTGCCCCAGTTGCCACACGCCGCTGATCGCGCGGGACTGGCACCAGATCATCCAGTACCGGCTCACCGCGGAAGGCCATTGTCCGGATTGCGGCGCCCAAGTAGCCGGTCGTTTCGAGGCGTTTAGCAGCCAGTTCGGGCGGCGGCGCATTCCCATCGCCATCAACATGCAGCGCGGAGTTTGATTTAAAGGATTCAGCGCGTCGCCAGGCACGCGCAAAATGAGTTGTGAAAGGAAGGCTACCATGGCAACCACCACACTGGAGCAACTGGTACACATCCCCGCAGACGACGTGCACATCGAGGGCATGCTGGAATTGCCGGAAAACGCGGCGGGCATCGTCCTGTTCGCCCATGGCAGCGGCAGCAGCCGTCACAGCCCGCGCAACAACTACGTGGCACGGGTACTGCGCGAAGCCGGAATGGGCACGCTGCTGATGGACCTGCTCACACGCGAGGAAGACAGCGACTACGAAACCCGCTTCGACATTCCCCTGCTGACCCGACGACTGCTTGCCGCCACCGCCTGGGTGGAAAACCACGCCGATTGCCGCAGCTTGCCATTCGGCTATTTTGGCGCCAGCACGGGCGCGGCTGCTGCGCTGCAAGCCGCCGCCGCACTGGACGGGAAAATCTCCGCTGTCGTATCGCGCGGCGGACGCCCCGATCTGGCCGGGACTGACGCTCTGAGCCGGGTGGCTGCTCCCACCCTGCTGCTGGTGGGCGGATTCGACGACGTGGTGATCGAGCTCAACCGCCATGCCGCCGCACACCTGCACTGCCATACGGAACTGGTGATCATCCCCGGTGCCACACATCTGTTCGAGGAACCCGGCACCCTGGAGGAAGTGGCGCGCCAGGCGGCAGCGTGGTTTGGGCATCACTTCAAATCCCCGGCCAGTTGAGCTATAAACAAAACCTCCAATAAATAAATACAAGGGGTGAATATGCAACCAACACCCCCGGCCGTGTTTGTCGCCCATGGCCTGACCAAAACCTACTCCATGGGTGAGGTGGAAATACCCGCTTTACGCGGCGTTGATCTGGAAATTTACGAGGGCGAGTTTGTCGTCCTGCTGGGGCCTTCCGGCAGCGGCAAATCCACGCTGCTCAATATATTGGGCGGACTGGATACGCCTACCGCTGGCGAAGCGCGCTGGCGCGACCATAATCTGGCGACCGCCAATGAACGCGAACTCACCAGTTACCGGCGCGAGCATGTGGGCTTTGTGTTCCAGTTTTACAATCTCATCTCCAGCCTGACGGTGCGCGAAAACGTGGCGCTGGTCACCGACATCGCAAAAAACCCGCTCACGCCGGAAGCCGCGCTGCAACTGGTCGGGCTGGAACAGCGCATGAATCACTTCCCGTCGCAGCTGTCCGGCGGGGAACAACAGCGGGTTGCCATCGCGCGCGCCATTGCCAAGCGCCCGGACGTATTGCTGTGCGATGAACCCACTGGCGCACTGGACTACCAGACCGGCAAGGTGGTGCTGGATGTCATCGCAAAAATCAATCAGGAACTCGGCACCACCGCCATCGTCATCACCCACAATGCCGCCATCTCCGGCATGGCGGATCGCATCATGCGTCTCGCCAATGGACAGATTGTCGCGGTAGAACAAAATCCGCACAAAGTCACGCCTGCGGAGCTGTCCTGGTGAAGGCGCTCGATCGCAAACTGCTGCGCGATCTGGCCAACATGAAAGGGCAGGCCTTCACCATCGCGCTGGTCGTCGCGGCAGGCATAGGCGCGTTTATTTCCCAGATCACGACTTATGATTCGCTCAACTGGTCCCGCCAGTCCTATTACGAAACCACGCGTTTCGCCCATGTCTTTGCCGATGTAAAACGCGCGCCCGACGCAATTATCAAGCAGATCGCGGAGATTTCAGGCGTGGCCGATGTATCAACCACCGTCGTGTTCGACGTCACCCTGGATCTCCCCAATGTCGCCGAACCAGTGATAGGTCGCATGATAGGACTGGCCGATTCAGGACAGCTCCGCCTGAACAAACTTAGTCTCAGGCAAGGCCGCATGGTGGAACCGGATCATGACAACGAGGTCGTGGTTTCCGAAGCATTTGCCAAGGCGCGCAAGTTGAAGCCCGGTGATCAGCTGACCGCCATACTGAATGGCAAACGCGAGCAATTGTCGATCGTCGGTATCGTGCTTTCCCCGGAATATGTCTATGCCAGCCGTGGCGGCGTATTGCCCGATGATCGCGGCTTTGGTGTGTTCTGGATGAATCGGCAACTGCTGGCAAGCGCGTTCGACATGGAAGGCGCGTTTAATCACGTTGTGCTGCGCATGATGCCGGGTGCGAATGAACGTGCCATCATCGATGCATTGGACAGACTGCTGGAGCCTTACGGCGCGCTCGGTGCACATGGCCGCGACGAGCAGCTCTCCAACAAGATGTTGAGTCAGGAAATCAATGAAATGAAAACCATGTCTACCGTCTTTCCTGTCATTTTCCTCGGCGTGGCGGCATTCCTGCTCAATGTCGTGCTGTCCCGCCAGATCGCTACCCAGCGCGGCGAAATAGCTGCACTCAAGGCCATGGGCTACAGCAATACCACAATCGCCGCGCACTACTTCAAACTGGTGCTGCTGATAGTCAGCCTCGGTATTTTCATGGGTGTGCTGCTCGGTGCGTGGCTGGGCTACCAGCTTACTTCGATGTATACGGCATTTTTTCACTTCCCCAAGCTGATCTACCGCGTCCAGGCCTGGATACCGCTTGCTGCCGCCGGCATCAGCCTGATTGCAGCTTTGGGCGGCGCACTCAACACCATGCGCAGCATCATGCAACTGGCACCGGCCGAAGCCATGCGCCCACCGGCCCCCACCCAGTTTCACCGCATGCTGCTGGAACGGCTGGGCCTGGAAAAATTCCTCTCTCCGCAGCTACGCATGATCATCCGCACCCTGGAACGCCGCCCGCTGCGTACCTTGCTGACTGCATTCGGCATTGCCTGTTCCGTTGCCATTATCGTGTCGGGCACGTTCTGGCGTGACGCCATCGACTACCTCATTACCGTGCAATTCAGCCAGGCGGAACGTGAAGATGCGCAAATCGCGTTTACCAATCCAGTGAACAAGCGCGGTCAATACGCCATAGCCCACTTTCCCGGCGTACTGTTCGCAGAAGGCTCGCGCAGCGTACCGGTACGCCTGCGCGCCGGGCATTTGACCTATCTCACCGCCATTTCCGGTTTGCCGGAAATGGCGGAGCTGCGCCGACCGCTGGATGCCAACCAGCACCCTATCGCTATCCCGCCCGACGGCGTGCTGCTCACCGACAGACTGGCGCAGAAACTCGGCATCCGCCCGGGAGATCATTTGCAGGTTGAAGTGCTGGAAGGCAAGCGCATTAAAAAAGACGTGCTAGTAACCGGCGTAGTCAATGACATGTTCGGCCTCTCGGTCTACATGAACCTGCATACCCTGAACCGCTTGCTGGGGGAAGGCGACAACATCTCCTCGGTGGCTGTAGCGCTGGATCGCTCTCGGCTCCAGGCATTCAACGCTGAAACCAAGCTCACCCCGAAAATCGCTACCGTGAGTTTCAAGGCGTCTGCCTTGCAGAGCTTTGAGGAAACCTCGGCCAGGAATATTCTGGTTTTTACCAGCATTGTCACCGCATTTGCCGCCGCCATTGCGGTTGGCGTCGTCTATAACAGTGCGCGCATTGCCCTGGCAGAGCGGGCATGGGAGCTCGCCAGCTTGCGCGTGCTTGGCTTCACCCGCCGCGAAGTATCCGCGCTGCTGCTCGGCGAACTGGGCGTGGAATTGATGCTGGCGATTCCGTTTGGCCTGTGGCTAGGCTACCTGCTATCGCTGTTGCTGGTTAGCCTGATCCACACCGAAACCATCGCGTTTCCGGTTATCGTAGCACCGCGAACCTACGCCTATGCCGCGCTGATCACCCTTGCCGCAGGCATAGTGAGTGCACTGATCGTGCGACATCGCATTGATCGCCTGGATCTGGTCGGCGTGCTCAAAACAAGAGAGTGAACATGAATAAAATCTGGTTCAAACGGAGTTTGCTGATACTGCTTGGCCTCGCCGCCATCGCACTGCTGATTTGGGCATTTCGCCCGCAGCCGGTGGCAGTGCAGGTGGCGCAAATCACCCGCGGCAATTTTCAGCAGGCAATCGAGGAAGACGGCAAAACCCGGATACGCGAACGCTACGTCGTATCTGCGCCGCTGATGGGGAAATTGCAACGTATCAAGCTGAAAACGGGCGACCGGATTCAGCAGGGTCAAGTCGTCGCGACTATCCTGCCGAGCGCGCCGGCGTTGCTGGATTTACGCTCGGTCGCCGAGCTGACCTCACGTGTTAGTGCAGCAGTAGCCCAACAGGCAGGCGCTGCTGTCACGATTGCGCGCGCCCAGGCTGCGCTGGAAAAATCCAGAGCCGACCTGAATCGCGCTCAAAAACTTGCAGCCAGCCGCTTTATCTCGCCTGCACAGCTCGAACAATCCGAACTCGAGGTCAAGCTCAACACCAAAGAACTGGAAGCCGCGCAATATGCAGCCCGTGCCGCACAACACGATGTCGCCACTGCCCGCGCCGCTCTGCTGCAATCCAAAAATGGTGCGGGTGCCGGTACAGCGACAGGCAAGGCATGGCAGATCATCTCTCCGGTAGCCGGGAAGGTGCTGAAGGTGATCCAGGAAAGCGAAAGCGTGGTGACGGTGGGCGCGCCGCTGCTGGAAATCGGCAATCCTGATGATCTGGAAATTGTGGTAGATGTTCTCACCAGCGATGCCACCCTGATCAAGCCCGGCGACGCCGTACAAATCATGGGCGGCGATCAAGCTGCCCGTCTGCTGGGGCAAGTACGCCGGGTAGAGCCGTCCGCCTTCACCAAGGTTTCCGCCCTCGGTGTGGAGGAACAGCGCGTCAATGTCATCATCGATCTGATTTCCCCACCGCAACAATGGCAGACTTTGGGCGATGGTTACCGGGTCGAAACTCGCATCATCGTCTTCAACACTGCCGACGCGGTGACAGTGCCGGTGAGCGCCTTGTTCCGCAAGGACGGTCAGTGGATGGTGTTTGTGATCACCGAAGGCCGTGCCCGATTGCGCAAGGTGAACATTTCGCGCCAGGGTGCCGGCGAAGCCATGGTAAGCAGCGGCTTGCAGCCGGGAGAGCGGGTAGTAGTGTATCCAGGCGATCGCCTAGCCGACGGCAGCCGGGTGACGGTGCGCTAACGCCGCAGAATTTCCACCACCGCCTCATCCTCCACCTGCGGAAAATCGCGGTAAAACTGCCCCACCGCCTGAAAATTGTAAGGCGTTTCCAGACACACCACGTCGTCGGCGTATTGCCGCACCCGCTCCACGGTATCCGGCGGCGCCACGGGTATCGCGCACACCAGCTTGGCGGGCTTGCGCTCGCGTAAGCCATGCAACGCGGAAATCATGGTGGCACCGGTGGCCAGGCCATCGTCGACCACGATGACGATGCGCCCAGCAGGGTCGATGGGCGGATGCAGCGGCGTATATTCGGCACGCCGGCGGCGGATGGTTGCCAGCTGGCGCTGCTTTTCCTGCTCGATGTATTCCGGCGTACCGCCTGCCGATGCGGCGAATTCAGCCACATAAGTCCAGCCCGATTCGTCCACCGAACCAATGGCGAATTCCGGATTGAACGGCGCAGGCAATTTTCGAACCAGCACTACATCCAGCTCGCCGCCCAGCTCGTCTGCAATGATGCGCCCCATCGGCACGGCGCCGCGCGGAATCGCCAACACCAGCGGGTGCTTGCCCTGATAGGCGGAAAGCGCGGCCGCCAGTTGGTATGCAGCCTGGTCACGGTCATTAAACAGCATGCCTTACCCCTGAAAAAATGAATAACACTAGTTCAAGCATAGCCTTGCCAGCAGTTATTTCCAGCACGAAAAGTTATAATGCGTTCATTTGCGATCCGACATGCTTTTCAATCAGCCGCTTCCCCTTGCTGGACAACGCGCCCGCCTGCAGCCGCTGACCGGCTCTGCCGATGCACTGGCACTGGCTGAGCTGGCCGGGCAGGCGCGCCCGCTGGTGGTGCTCACCGCCAACGCCCTGGATGCCCAGCGCCTGCTGGAGGAAATCCGCTGGTTCGCACCGGGTCTGAAAACAAACCTGCTGCCGGACTGGGAAACCCTGCCTTACGACCATTTTTCGCCACACCAGGATCTGGTTTCCGAACGCCTGGCTACGCTCTACCAGATTTCTCAAAGCCAGTGCGACGTCGCCATCGTGCCGGTGACCACGGCGCTGTATCGTCTGGCGCCGCCCGTCTATCTTGGCGCTTATACGTTTTTTCTCAAACAAGGCCAGAAGCTGGATTTGAATGCGCTGCGCGGGCAGATGACGCTGGCCGGCTACACTGCCGTGAGCCAGGTGGTCTCCCCCGGCGAATACAGCGTGCGCGGCGGCCTGCTGGACCTGTTCCCGATGGGCAGCCCGTTGCCCTACCGCATTGACTTGTTCGACGACGAAATCGAGACCATCCGCACCTTCGACGTGGACACCCAGCGCAGCATCTACCCGGTGAACGAAATCCGCCTGCTGCCGGCACGGGAATTTCCGCTGGACGAGGCCGGCATTGCGCGCTTCCGCGAGAATTTCCGCGACCGTTTCGAAGGCGATGCTTCCAAGCGCCAGCTCTACAAGGACGTGAGCAACGGTCTGGCGCCCGCGGGCATCGAGTATTATCTGCCGCTGTTTTTCGAGGCCACCGCCAGCCTGTTCGATTACTTGCCGGACAATGCGCTGCTCTGCCTGCACGGCAATGTGGAGGCCGCCGCGCAGGATTTCTGGCGCGACACCGAATCGCGCTACAGGCTGCTGCGCGGCGACCCGCAGCGACCTTTGCTGCCGCCCGCCGACCTGTTTCTTTCGGTAGATGCGCTGTTCGGCGGGCTGAAGGGCTATCCGCGCATTGAGCTCAGCCAGGGCGACACCGAAGGCGGCAGTACGCGCCCGCTGCCCAAACTGGAAGTCGAGCGCCGCGCCGATGATCCCTTGCACCGCGTCAAGGATTTCATCAGCCGCTTTTCAGGTCGGGTTGTACTGCTGGCAGAGAGCCTGGGGCGGCGCGAAACCATGGCGCAGTATTTCGCCGAATACGGACTCAAACCCGCGCTGTGCGACGATTACCAAAGCTGCATGGCACAGGCTGCCAGCCTGTTGCTGGGCGTTGCCCCGTTGGGCCACGGCTTCATTCTTGAAGCCGATACTCCCATCGCCTTCGTTACCGAGACCGAACTGTACGCCACCACGGTGCGTACGCGCAGCCGCGACAGCGGACGCCGCAGCCAGGTGGACAGCATGTTGCGCGACCTGTCCGAGGTCAAGGTGGGCGACCCGGTGGTGCATGCCGACCACGGCATCGGACGCTATCTTGGCCTGGTAAGCATGGATATGGGGGAAGGCGAGACCGAATTTTTGCTGCTGCAATACGCGGGTGACGACAAGCTCTATGTGCCGGTGTCGCAACTGCATCTGATCGGGCGTTACAGCGGCGCGTCCCCCGAATCGGTGCCCCTGTCCAAGCTCGGTAGCGGGCAGTGGGAAAAAGCCAAGCGCCGCGCCATGCAACAGGCGCGCGACACTGCCGCCGAACTGCTCAATCTGTATGCGCGGCGCGCAGCACGCGAGGGCCACGCGTTTACGCTGAAGCCGCATGATTACGAGGCCTTTGCCGAAGGCTTCGGTTTTGAAGAAACCCCCGACCAGGCCGCCGCGATTCAGGCAGTAATTGCTGACCTGTGTACAGCCAAACCGATGGATCGGCTGGTGTGCGGCGATGTGGGTTTCGGCAAAACCGAAGTGGCTTTGCGCGCTGCATTTGTGGCGCTGATGGATGGCCGCCAGGTTGCCGTACTGGTGCCCACTACGCTACTTGCCGAACAGCATTTCCAGACTTTTTCCGACCGATTTTCCGACTGGCCGGTAAAAATCGCCGAGCTGTCGCGTTTCCGCTCCACCAAGGAAATCGCCCAGTCGCTGGCCGGACTCGCAGAAGGCAAGATTGACATCGTCATCGGCACCCACAAGCTGCTGCAGAAGGATGTGGTGTTCAAAAACCTCGGTCTGGTCATCATCGACGAGGAACACCGCTTCGGCGTCCGTCAAAAAGAGCAGATGAAGGTGCTGCGCGCCGAAGTGGACGTGCTCACGCTGACCGCAACCCCGATCCCGCGCACGCTGGCAATGTCACTGGAAGGCATCCGCGATTTTTCGGTGATCGCCACCGCGCCGCAGAAGCGTCTGGCGATCAAGACCTTCGTATCGCGCTATTCGGATGGCGTGATCCGCGAAGCGGTGCTGCGCGAGCTGAAACGCGGCGGTCAGGTGTATTTCCTGCACAACGAGGTGGAAACCATTCTCAACATGGAAGCCAGGCTCGTCAAACTGCTGCCCGAAGCGCGCATCCGCGTCGCCCACGGCCAGATGCCGGAACGCGAACTGGAGCACGTGATGCGCGACTTCCACCAGCAACGCGTCAACGTGTTGCTGTGTACCACCATCATCGAAACCGGAATCGACATTCCTACCGCCAACACCATCATCATGAACCGTGCCGACCGCTTCGGCCTGGCGCAATTGCACCAGTTGCGCGGCCGGGTCGGGCGTTCGCACCATCAGGCCTACGCTTATCTACTGACGCCGGAGGAAGAGGCACTCACCCCTGCCGCCAAGAAACGCCTGGAAGCCTTGCAGATGATGGAAGACCTGGGCGCGGGCTTTTATCTTGCCATGCACGACCTGGAGATACGCGGCGCCGGCGAGGTGCTGGGTGAATCGCAAAGCGGCAGCATGCAGGAGATCGGTTTCAGCCTGTACAACGACATGCTCAACCATGCCGTGGCGGCGCTGAAAAAAGGCATTGAACCGGACATGAACCAGCCGCTCGGGGTGACCACTGAAATCAATCTGCACACCCCGGTGCTGCTGCCTGACAGCTACTGCGGCGATATCCATGAGCGGCTGGTACTGTACAAACGCTTCGCCAACTGTAGCAACAGCGACGAACTGGACGATCTGCACGCCGAACTGGTGGACCGCTTCGGCCTGCTGCCGGAACCCGCGCAGGCCCTGCTGGAATCCCATCGCCTGCGCCTGCTGGCCAAGCCGCTGGGCATCGCCAAGCTGGATGCCTCCACAGAGGCGGTCAGCATCCAGTTCGTTCCCAACCCGCCGATCAACCCGGCGCGGATTATTGAACTGATCCAGACCCGACGCAATTTCAAGCTTGCCGGTCAGGACAAGCTGCGCGTGACGGTCGCCGCACCGACTTTGGCAAACCGCGTGGAAAACATTAGAAAACTATTTAAAGAATTATCCTAATATAATGAATTCAAATTTAATTATCCAGGCATTGTCCATTGACACTCAGTCCCTGAAACAGCTTGCCAAGCTCAGCGGTGCGCATGAAATTCAGGCCATCTCGCAACAGGCGTTCCGGCTGGTAGGCGCAAATTCGGACAGCCGGGATGCGGTGGCGGCGTTGTGCCAGGCTGCGGCATTCGATTACGGGTTTATTCCTGCCGCGCGGCGGCTCAGTGATTTCGGCCTGGTAGTGATGGATATGGATTCCACCCTCATCACCATCGAATGCATTGACGAAATTGCCGACATGATCGGCGTCAAACCACAGGTGGCGCAGATTACCGCAGCCGCCATGCGCGGTGAGATCGACTTCGCCGAGAGCCTCACGCGGCGCGTGTCGTTGCTGGCCGGGCTGGATGAATCCGCACTGCAGCGCGTGTATGACGAACGCCTGCGGCTTTCTCCCGGCGCGGAAAAAATGCTCGGCATACTTAAACAGCACAACATCAAGACGCTGCTGGTATCCGGCGGCTTCACCTTCTTCACAGAGCGCCTGCAGGCACGTCTGGGGCTGGATTACACTGCGTCCAATACCCTGGAAGTCGTCGGAGGCAAGCTTAGCGGACGCATGCTGGGACAGATTGTTGACGCCCAGGGCAAGGCCGACCATCTGAATCACGTCCGTACCGGGCTGGAGTTGAGGCGTGAACAGGTCGTGGCCGTGGGCGACGGCGCTAACGACCTGAAAATGATGGGTGAAGCAGGCCTATCCATTGCGTACCACGCCAAGCCGGTAGTGCAGGCGCAGGCAAGCCACGCGTTGAATTTTACCGGGCTGGATGCCGTCATTCCCCTGCTCGGAATTCAATAAAGAACCCAATCAGCGCGGATCAGGTGCTTCGACACAAAGCATCCGCATTCTCGGGCGTGTGAATCCAGTTACCCTGCACAAAATCCACACCGATTTCTCTCAATTTGAGCAATACCCGCTCACTGTCCACGAATTCGGCAATGGTCAACAAGCCCATCTGGTGACCAATCTTGTTGATTGCTTCGACCATGGCCAGATCGATGGCATCGTCTGCCATGTCCTTGACGAAGGCGCCGTCGATTTTCAGGTAGTCCACATTCAGATTCTTCAGGTAATTGAGCGATGACAGGCCGCTACCAAAGTCATCCAGGGCAAAACGACAGCCCAGCAATTTAAGTTCCTTGATAAACGCGTTCGCCGCGCCCAGATTGGTGATTGCAGCTGTTTCGGTAACTTCGATGCACAAGGTTTGCGCGAGCGCCGGATTGGCGGCGAGATGCGTCTTCAGATATTGCACGAAGCTTGCATCGCACAGCGAAGCGCCCGATACGTTTACTGCCCAGGTTTGCAGTTCGCAGCTGTCAGGCGCGATATAGGCTGCGCAGAGTTTGAAGCTGTTTTCCATGACCCAGCGATCCAGCGTGGGCATCAGATGGTAGCGCTCGGCCGCCGGGATGAACGCCATCGGCAGAATGCATTGACCGGTCTCGTCTATCATGCGCAGCAGCAACTCCACGTGCAATCCGGATTCATTGCTCTGCAAGGGTTTGATCTGCTGGAAATACAACTGCAGCCGGTTTTCAGCGATGGCTTGATGAATGCGGTTGACCCACTGCATTTCACCGCGGCGCTTGGCCAGTTCGCTGTCTTGCATCTGATACAGGTGGATGCGGTTGCGGCCATTATCCTTGGCGGCGTAACAGGCTGCGTCCGCCGCAGTGAGCAGGCTGACAACGTCGTCGCTTTCGTGGTTGATCATGACGATACCGATACTGACCCCCACCATGAAGGTTTTTTCACCCACGCTGAAACGGAAATTCTGCACTGTGCTGCGCATGGTTTCGGCAAGTTCCAGCGCCTTATCCTGCGGGCAGTTTTCCAGTAGCAGGCCGAACTCGTCACCCCCCAGACGCGCCAGGGTGTCGCGCTCGCGCACTTCCTGTTGCAGATGCAGGGTGAGTTGGCGCAACAGTTCATCGCCTGCCACATGACCGCCGCTGTCATTGACGATCTTGAACTGGTCCAGATCCATGTAGCACAGGGCGTGCTCTCTACCCTGGTGTTGCGCGCTGGACAGGGCACGCTCCAGCCGCACCTCGAACTCGCGCCGGTTGATCAGCCCGGTGAGCATATCGTGGCTGGCCTGATAGCTGAGCTTGGCGGTGGCCTGCAGCACCTGCTCTTGCAGATGGTCATGCGCCTGGTGCAGCTTGCTCACCATGCCGTTGATACCGTTTTCCAGGATGCGGAACTCGTCGTCATTGCCATCCAGTTGCACGTGCACTTCCAGATTGCCCCTGCCGATTTTGTCAACGGCGTTCGTCAGCTTCATGATCGGCAGGGTGATGTCGCGCCCCAGGCGCAGCGCCAACAGGGCCGTAGCAATGAGCGCTGAGATGGTCAGCAGGGCGGCACTGCGCAGCACTTCATTCTGCCGCTCCACGGTGGCCGCGCGGGACAACTCTATGGCAACGTAACCCAGCGGAGCGGCATTGTCTTGCTGGCTAACCAGATGTGGCGATGCTGAAGCAAGCGCGTAGTCATCCACCTGGATTTCAGTCTGGCTGATGGGCATGCTGAATACGAGCGAGTTGGATTTGGTGGCGACAGCAGCCCCATCTTTTTTGCTGCCCAGCGTGTTGCTGCCGAGTTGAGTGACCGCCAGAATATCCTGTTTGATGCCGTTGCTGGCCAATACCTTGCCATTGCGATCCAGGATGTACACCGCGATCAAATCAGGCTCGGACAGCGCCGAATCAGCCAGCCGCTGCAACATCTGGTGATTGCCGGAAAATACGCCGTACTCGCAGGCAGGCGCCAGGTGGCGTGCAATTGACATGCCGCGCGTGCGTAGCGCCTGATCCAGGTCAGTGATCCGCGACTGGGTGAAAAAATAGCCTAAGGATACTGCCAGCAATGTGGCGGGCAACAATGCCAGCAATAGAACCCGGTGACGGATGCTCGATTTCATCATTGCTCCTGCTCCTGACGCTGCAACGCCTCCTGCATGCCGATTTCGTCGGGTGCGGGAATACCCAGCGAGCGTGCAACCTGCAGGTTAACACTCACAGTGAAATATTTTGGATACTGCGGTACCGGCAATGTCCCGGTATTGAGGCTGCGCAATGCGACTTCCGCCGCCTGATAGCCAATCTGCGCGGGGGTTGAATACAGCGCCATGATCGCACCCGCGCGCACCAGCGCCTGAGAGTAACCAACCAGGGGGTCATGATATCGATAAGACGTGAGCAGCACGCTCTGAATGTCGTTTTTGTTGTACAGCAGCGCGTCCGGCAACACCAGCAGCAGGTCGCTGGCCGCCAACAAGCGCTCCAGCGCCGGCACAATTGCCGCCCCATTCGGTAACAGCTCGCTGACCACCTGCACTTTTCGCACTCTGGCAGCCGCCAATAACGCGTCCAGTTTTTGCCGGTCCTGCTCGCGCAACAACACACCCACCCGCTCCCGTTCAGGGAAAGCCAGGCGAATCAGGGCCAGTTGGCGCGAGTAAGGCTGATCCAGATAAATGGCGCTAATCGGCCGGCGTTCCTCATTGGCCGGGGCGGCCAGTGCATCGAAGCTGGCTTTGGGCACCAGCACGGCCAGGATGGGAATGCGCGTATGCAGTGCAAGCGCTGCCTGGGTGGCTTTCGTCCCGACACTGACCAGCAGGCGGGCGTCCGCAGGCAAGACATTTCCAGCACGGGTCTGCGGGTCTGCAACCGTGACGTTTACAGCGGGAAGGTCATGTTGCAATTGCGCGCGAAAACTGTCAGCGACTTCCTGGTAAGGTGCACTGGTATCACTCAACAACACCAGCACGCTTGCTGGCCAGGCAGGCGCACAGAGCAGCAAACTTGCCGTCGCCAGCAATGCAAGCCGGCACAATGTCGGCCAGTTCACGCGTGTTGCCGCGTCAAAGCCGGTAATGATTGAAAAAAGTTGCACGCGTCTCTGCTTTTACTTGAATTGGCTCACTTACTCCATCGGGGCGGCGCGCCACAGGCTGGCGTTGCGGCCTTCCTGTTCGATGCGGGTAAGTTCGGTGTCATGCGCGGCCAATTCCTGAATGTCGGCCAGGATAACCTTTAATGGGGCATGCACAGTGCTGTGTTGAGGGCCGAACTGGGCGGCTGGCGCCCCCACCTCCATGACCAGGCTCTCCTGGCCGCGTGTCATCCCCAGATATACTGCGCCCAGCAACTCGGCATCCAGCAACGCGCCGTGCAAGGTACGGCTGGTATTGTCCACGGCGTAACGCCTGCACAAGGCATCGAGATTGTTTTTCTGACCGGGATGCAGGTCTTTAGCCAGCTTGAGGGTATCGGTAACCGTTGGGCAGTATTCAACCATGGGCAAGCGATCAAGACGCTGCAATTCGGCATTGAGGAAGCCCATATCGAACGGCGCATTGTGGATCACCAATTCGGCCCCGTGCAAAAATGCAATCAGCTCATCTGCAATATCAGCAAAGCGCGGTTTGTCCTGCAGGAATTCGCTGGTCAGGCCATGCACCTGTTGCGCGCCCGCGTCGATGTCGCGTTCCGGATTAAGATAGCGATGGAAACGGTTGCCAGTCAGACGCCGGTTGACCATCTCCACGCCAGCCACTTCGACAATACGATGGCCTTGTCTGGGGTCGAGGCCGGTAGTTTCAGTATCGAGAAAAATTTGCCTCAAAGCCGCTTCCCTTGTTTTTATGGTTACTGTACTGACAGTACGCCCTGATTGGCGAGCGCATCAGCGCGCTCGTTGCCGGGATGCCCGTTATGGCCCTTCACCCACAGCCAGTCTACCTGATGCTGCCCGACCAGTTCATCCAGGCGCTGCCACAAGTCCACATTTTTGACCGGCGTGTTGCCGCTGGTGCGCCAGCCGCGCCGTTTCCAGTTCGGCAGCCATTCTGTGATCCCCTTTAATACATACTGCGAATCGGTATGGATGCACACCCGGCTGCTGCGCTTCAAACTTTGTAATGCCTCGATAACCGCGGTTAATTCCATGCGGTTGTTGGTGGTCAGGCGTTCCCCGCCCACCAGTTCCTTGCGATGCTCTCCGCTGACCAGCAATGCTCCCCATCCGCCTACGCCGGGATTACCCTTGCACGCGCCATCCGAATAGATATTTATTACGGGCAAACTACGCTCATTCATAGGGGCGTTTCAACTTTCTATATTGATTCAGATTCACCACGTTACGCGCAGCGGGCGTCAGCGCCGCGGATTTAACCGCAGGCTCGCGCCAGTTGGGCATGATCAGGCGCATACCCTGCACGCGTTTGACCGCCTCGACGAAATAGACGCCACCGCCCATTGCCCACCAGCGATCCCCGGCCGCTTCCATGAAAGCAAAACGCTGCAGCCATTTGGTCTGGCTAAAGGGGGGGGTGTAGCAACACATTCTGCCGCCCTGCGTTTCAAAACCCAGCAGAGATAACCAGTCCTTGAGTCGCGGGAGCGTGATAAAGCGACCGCACCACGGGTATCCACCCTCACGCTGTTTCAGCCAGCGGCTGGCGCCCCACAGGCTGCGCGGGTTGAAACCGCTGATGATCAAATGGCCTTCCGGCATCAGGATACGTTCCACCTCGCGCAACACCTGGTGCGGGTGCGATGCAAATTCGAGGGTGTGCGGAATCACCACCAGATCCATCGATTGGCTGGCAAATGGCAATAACTCCATGTCTGCGCGTAAAGCCACTGCCCCGTCATACCCCACCCGGTAACGCTGAGGAATACGACAGTTGCGCAACAAATCGAACTCGGGGTGGCCAATCTGCACAGCGTTAAAGCCGAACACGTTGGCGACCACGCTGTCGAAATAGGCGCTTTCCCGCGCCAGCAGATGCCGACCGAGTGGCGTTGCCAGCCATTCATGCAGAGATGTATACATTTGCGCCATGCTATCCTGTCCAAATGCATTCTGATATTTATCTGACGCCCCTACGCGCTTTTGCCGACAACTACATTTGGGTAGTCCATCGCGATGCCTGCGCTGTCGTGGTTGACCCCGGCGATGCGCGTCCAGTCATGCAGTTTTTGCGCGACAAGCAGCTGCAACTTAGCGCCATTTTAACCACCCACCACCATGCCGACCACACTGGCGGCAATTTGGCGCTGCTGGCGCACTATTCGGTACCCGTTTATGGTCCGGCCAGCGAAAATATTCCTGGCATCACCCGGCCGCTGCACGATGGGGAGGTGGTTTCCCTGCCGGAGTTGGGGCTGGATTTTAACGTGCTCGATGTGCCTGGACATACCGCCGGGCACATTGCCTATTATGGTACAGGTAGCTTGCTGTGTGGGGATACGCTATTTGCTGCGGGTTGTGGCAGGCTGTTTGAAGGCACGCCCGCACAGATGGCCGCCTCGCTTGCTCGTCTGGCACAACTGCCAGACGACACGGCGGTCTACTGTGCGCATGAATACACCCTCGCCAATATCGCTTTTGCATTAAGCGTGGATGGCAACAACCCGGCCCTGATCGAACGTGCCCGCATCGAACGCGATAAACGCGCAGCTGATTTGCCTACCCTGCCCAGCAGTATCGGTCTGGAAAAAGCCACCAACCCTTTTTTGCGCTGCTACACAACCGCACTGCGTGAAGCGGCGGAATCCTGGGCAGGCAAATCCTTGGCGGACGATGTCGCCGTATTCGCAGCCTTGCGTGAGATGAAAAACGGGTTTCGCGGGTGACATGCACCAAATCCGGGCGTCTTGACCCTCCTTACCCGCTCCAGTACCATGAGCCCCACTTATGAATAAGTCACCGGGCCTGAAAATTTTCCGCCCCTCTCTGTACATCTGCTTGCTGGCTTTGAGCCTTGCGCCAGCGCTCGCTGAAGCCGACACTGCGCTCGGCTCGGACGCGCCGCAGAGCCTGGCGACTGCCTCCGCTCCAGCGAACAATCAAGCTACCCTCGCCGTCAACACGATCCAGACGCCGGTAATCGGCAGCACGCCGAACGATCCCGGCGCCCCCCCCCCTGCCAGCGGCCTGATGCAGGCCAGCTATGCTCCGCCACCAGACACGACAGATGCAACGGATGCGACGGATGCCACGCCTTCCGCGGATACGGGCGACTTGTGGCAACGCATCCGCAACGGCTTCGCGCTCAAACAGCTGGATAGTCCGCTGGTTGCAACCCACGTTGACTGGTATGCCCAGCGCCCGGATTATCTGCGCCGCACGATAGCACGCAGCAAGCTGTATCTATTCCACATTATGGAGGAGGTACAGAAACGCGGCATGCCCGCAGAAATCGCACTGCTGCCGATTGTGGAAAGCGCATTCAACCCCATGGCCTATTCGCGTAGCCATGCGTCGGGTATCTGGCAATTCCTCCCTTCCACCGGCAAGGATTTCGGTCTCAAGCAAAACAACTGGTACGACGGACGCCGCGACATCGTGGCGGCAACGGATGCCGCGCTCGATTATCTGGACAAGCTGCATACCATGTTCGGTACCTGGAACCTGGCACTGGCCGCGTATAACTGCGGCGAGGGCTGTGTTTCCCGCGCCATTGCCAAAAACCAGGCGGAAGGTTTGCCCACCAACTATCTCAGCCTGAGCCTGCCCACCGAAACCCGGCACTATGTCCCCAAGCTGATGGCGGTGAAGGAAATCATTTCCGATCCTGGCATGGTCGGGCTCAGCCTCGACAGCATTCCCAATCAGGCCTACTTCGTTTCAGTCAGCCTGCATAAATCCATCGACGTGAAGCTGGCGGCCAAGCTGGCAGACATGCCAGTGAAGGATTTTGAATCGCTCAACCCGGCATTCACCAAACCCGTTGTCCGTTCAGATTCCGCCCAGCCCATTTTGCTGCCGGTAGACAAGGCTGAGGCTTTCTCCGACAACCTGAAAAACTATGATCGCCCCCTGGTTAGCTGGCAGTTTTACCCGGCCAAAAAAGGCGAGCGGGCAGTTAGCATTGCCAAAAAATTCGGCGTGACCGTAGCCTGGCTCAAGCAACACAATCAATTTGAGCTCACCCGCAAGGGCAAATTGACAGCCGATCATTCCCTGATGCTACCGCTCAAAAGCCACGCCGACACTACGCTGGTTGCGACATCCCGATCCTCCATGAAGCATGCGCGCACAGTCAAGGTAAAGCATGGCGATACGCTCGCCTCAGTGGCCCGGCATCATGGCGTCAGCATTGCCGAAATCAAACGCTGGAATCACTTGCGCAGCGCGCATCTGCCGGCAGGCAACCGCCTTATCGTTGCCGAAGCGGATAGCTTGGCACATCATAACGAAACTTCGCACAAAGTGTCCGCACGCCATGCCAAAGCCAGGCACTACATGGTGAAGCACGGCGACTCTCTGTCTGGTATTGCGAAAAAGTTCGATGTCTCGGTGGCAGACATTCAACACTGGAATAGCATCAGGCATCACGCTGCAATCAAACCTGGTACCAGGCTGGTGCTTAATTAGATTTTTTCAGCAGGAAGATTCATTCAGGGAATCTGGTTCGCCAGATGGCACCACACCACCTGATGCGCACTGATTTCGGTCGGGCCGGGATACTGCTTGCGGCACACCTCCATGGCATGCACACAGCGCGGATGAAAATGGCAGCCTGCTGGCGGCTGCGCAGGCGACGGTAAATCCCCATGCAACTGGATCATTGGTGGCCGCGGCCCCGCGATTACAGGCGCAGCAGAGAGCAGCGCCTGTGTATAAGGATGGCGTGGATGTTCCAGTACGGTTTGGGTGTCGCCCATTTCCACAATACGCCCCAGATACATCACCGCGACGCGCTGCGCCAGATAGTCCACTACCGGCAGATTGTGGGTAATGAACAGATAACTCAGCCCCAACTCGTTTTGCAACTCCTTCAGCAGATTAAGAATCTGCGCCTGCACCGACACATCCAGCGCGCTGGTGGGCTCGTCGCACACAATCAGCCGCGGACGCACCGCCAGCGCACGGGCGATAGCGATGCGCTGGCGCTGGCCGCCGGAAAATTCATGCGGATAACGATGCAGCGCAGCCTGCGCCAATCCAACCTGGTCGAGTAATCGCGCCATCGTTTTTCTGCGTGCCCCGGCGGCAGGTTCGACGCCAAGTGCCATCATGCCTTCTTCCAGTATCTCCACCACGCGCATACGCGGGTTGAGCGAGCTGTACGGATCCTGAAAAATCATCTGGAACCCGCTGCGCTGTGCACGCAATTCGGCTGCGCTGAGCCGGGTGAGCTCGCTGCCATTGAACAGCACGCTACCCGCCGTCGGTTTGACCAGTTGAATAATGGCCTTGCCCACGGTGGTTTTACCGCAGCCGGATTCGCCCACCAGCGCCAGCGTCCGGCCTATCCCGATATCCAGCGACAGCCCATCCACTGCCTTGACTGCGCCGATCTGACGTTGCAGCAAGCCGCTCCGAATCGGAAAATGCACCTGCAAATTGCGCACGCTCAACAGCGCCGCCGTCGTCTTGCTCGCGGCAGCTTGCGCCACTGCAGCCATGGGTTCAGGCATGGCTGTGCCGCTGCCGGCAGGTGCCAGATGACAGCGTACCGTGTGTCCCTGCGCAAGCTGCGTCCACGCCGGCGCCTCGCGCTGGCAAAGGTCAAAAGCAGCATCACAGCGCTGGGCAAAACGGCAGCCGACGAACGCGCTGTCGAGCGCGGGGACCATGCCCGGTATGACTTCCAGCGCGCTCCCCCGCTGCCCCCTGCCCGGCAGCGCGGCAAACAGCTTGCGGCTATAGGGATGAAACGGCGCGGCAAAAAACGCATCGCGCGGCGCGATTTCCACCAGTTCACCGGCATACATCACGCCTACCCGATCCGCCATTTCCGCCACCACACCCAGATCGTGGGTGATGAGCAACATACCCATGCCGCGCTCACGCTGTATGCTGCGCAGCAATTGCAATACCTGCGCCTGTATCGTCACATCCAGCGCGGTGGTGGGTTCGTCGGCGATGAGCAGGCGCGGATTTCCTGCCAGTGCAATGGCGATCATGACGCGCTGTTTCATCCCACCGGATAACTGGAATGGATATTCGCGGATACGCCGCGCCGCATCCGGCAGGCCTACGGCATTGAGCAAGTTGATGGATTCGGCACGCAGGGCTGCGCCGCCAAGATCGCGATGGCGGCGCAGCGATTCGCCGACCTGCTCGCCAATGCTGAGCACCGGGTTGAGGCTGGTCATCGGCTCCTGGAAGATCATGCCGATCGCACCGCCGCGCACGGCACGCATGGCCGCTTCGGGCAGTGCCAGCAAGTCGCGCCCTTCCAGCAAAATCGCCCCGCCATCGATGCTGCCGTGCTCTGGCAACAGACGCATGACGGACAAGGCCGTCATCGATTTACCGCATCCGGATTCCCCCAGCAGCGCGAAGGTTTCATTGGCGGACACGCTGAAACTCACGCCATCCACGGCACGCACGGCACCGATGCGGGTGCGCAGATCGCTTATCTGCAACAACGGAGTGGGCTTCATTGCACCCTCCCGCGCGGATCGAACGCATCGCGCACGCTGTCGGCAAACAGATTGGCGGCCAGCACCAGCGCGAACATGAACACAAACGCCGCGCTGAGCTGCCACCACACCACCGGCTCGCGTGCCATTTCCAGGCGCGCCGAGTTGATCATGTTGCCCCAGCTATACATGGCCGGATCCACCCCCACACCCACGTAAGACAACACGGCTTCGGCCAGTACCAGACCGGAAAAATCCATGACCACGGTAATCAACACCAGATGTTGCAGATTGGGCAGAATGTGACGCGTGATAATGCGCCAGTGCGACACGCCAAACGCGGTGGCGGCCTGGATATATTCCTGCTCGCGCAGTTTCAGCGTCTCCCCGCGCAGCAGACGGCACAGCCCGGTCCAGCTGGTCACGCCAAGGATCAGGCACAGAAACAGCAACCGGACATCGCTGCGCGCTGCCGAGGTGTCGAAGACGCCCGGGTGGGCTTCGATATACACCTGCATGATGAGCACCGCAGCCGCGATCAGCAGCACGCCCGGAATGGAGTTGAGCGTGGTGTAAATGTACTGGATCAGATCGTCCACCCAGCCGCGGAAATAGCCCGCCACAATCCCCAGCAACAATGCAAATGGCAGCATCACCAAAGTCGTGAGCGTGCCGATGACCAGGCCGGTGCGTATGCTTTTCAGCGAACTGTAGAGCACGTCCTGACCCACTTTGTCGGTACCGAATACGTGATAGGCCGTCGCCAGTTGAGCCATGACCAGGCCCAGCACCAGCAGGGTGGCACAGGTAAGCAACAGGCTGCGCCACGGAATCGCATTGCCGCCACGCAGCAGGCGAACCAGTGCCGCACTCAGGCCGCTTGCCTGCTGGCGTGCCAGCCACGCAGCCAGCAGCAATGCAAGAAGCGCCGTCAATGTCAGCCCCTCGATCAGGCCCAGTGCAATCCGCTGCACAATGTCGCGTGTCCACTGGGTGTGCGGATCAGCCAGCTGCGCGCCGCCATATTTCAGGCGCGGATAATCACGCCGGGTGCTGCCATTGGCCAGCACGATGGTTTCCTTGGTGTACAGATGGGTAGCCAGCGGCGCCGAGTAGGTTTTTTCCTTGTGCATGCGCAGATTGGGAAGCATGGCATCGAGTACGCTCAGCACTTCGACTCCGTATTGCACCGGTTGTCCGGCTTTCAACGCCAATGCGGGGCGGTAATGCAGCGAATCCAGCAAGCCGATCACCACAAACACCGCCAGCACCACGACCGCTGCCATGCCGGTGGGGTTGGTCAGCACGCGCCGCCACGGTGCGCGCAGATGGTCGTGGCGGCGCACATACCAGGTGAACAAGGCTGTCCCCGCCAGCAGCAGGAATATCAGCGTGTCCGTCCACAGCATGACCGGCTTGAACATCATTGCAGGCGCACCCTTGGGTCAGCCAGGGTGTAGGAAATGTCGGTCAGCAACAAACCGATAATGTAGAGCGCCGAACCGATGAACACCATGGCGCGCACAATGGCAAAATCCTGCGCCTGGATGGCGTCGATGGTGTAGCTGCCCAGACCCGGGATGCCGAAAAACGATTCGGTAATCAGGCTGCCCATGAACAGTAGCGGCAACACCACCACCGCGCCGGTGAGGATGGGGATCATGCCGTTCTGCAACACATGGCGAAACAGCACGCGCCACTCGGACAAGCCCTTGGCACGCGCTGTACGCACGTAGTCCTTGGCGATTTCCTCGAGGAAAATAGTGCGGTACCAGCGTGCGCCGCTGCCGATTCCCGCAACGATGGAAACCACCACCGGCAGAATGACAAAGCGCATTCCGTCGATTCCGCCGCTGAAGCCTGAAATCGGCACCAGATGCCACAGTTTGGCGATGAGATATTGTCCGGCAATGATGTAGAACAACCCGGAAACCGACATCAGCACCACGCACAGCACCACCCCCCAGAAATCCAGATAGGTGGCACGGAAAAACACCATGAGCAAGGCAAAGGTGACGTTCGCCAGCAGCCCAATGATAAATACCGGTACCGCAATCGCCAGGCTGGGGCCGGCGCGGGTCTTGATCTCATGCCAGATATCGCGCCCGTCGTCGGAGGTGCCGAAATCAAGTACGAACATGCGCGCGGATTTCTCGAAGAAAATGCTATGGGTGACTTTATTGATGCCCGGCGCGCTGGCGTCATAAAACAGCGGCGCATCGTAGCCGTGTTCCGCTTTCCAGTTGTTGATTGCCTGCGGCGTGACGCGTTTCATGCCCAGATGCATGCGCGCCATGTCGTCCGGCGTATTGACAATGAAAAACAGCGCGAAGGTCAGCAGGTTGACCCCGATCAGTATCGGAATGGCGTACAAAATGCGGCGCAGCAAATAGGCGATCATCGCGCCGCACTCCGTTCACGCTGCCGCCACGCCCACAGCGCAGGTGCCAATGCCGCGGTCAGCGCCAGCAATAACAGCAGCAATGGCCACAGTACGGGCTGATTCCACTGGTCGCGCAATTTCTCGCGCAATTTCGGGTCGATGCGCCGGTATTTCAGCGTGTTGTTGGCCATTACATTGGGCTTGCTGGGAGCGACCCAGGCATGGCTCAGGCTGAATGCCTTGGGAAAAAACCCGAACAGCCAGGGCGAGTCCGCGCGCACGATGTTCACCATGCGGTCGATGATGGCCTGGCGCTCGGGGCCGTTATCCAGGTATTTCATCTGGTCGAACAGGCGGTCATATTCCGGATTGCTGTAATTCGCTGCATTCTCGCCGTTTTTGCCCACTTTCATGTTGGGTCCGTAGAGCAGAAACAGGAAGTTTTCCGGATCGGGATAATCCGCATTCCAGCCCCATTCGAAGATCTGCTCGGTGCCGCGCCGCATCTTGTCCTGAAAACGGTTGTAGTCGGTGCTGCGCACCACCAGCTGGATATTCAGTTTGGCAAACTGTTTGCTCATCCAGTCCAGGCGCGATTTGGCATCCGGGCCACTGGCAGCGGTATCGAAATACAGCACCAGCGGGGCGCCGGTTTTGACATCGCGCCCGTCCGGATAGCCGGCCTCGGCCAACAGGCGTCGCGCCTCTCCGATCGAGCGCCGCACGGGTTGACCATTGACCAGCCGGTACACCTCCGGGTTCACCCCGCCCGCGCCACCCACGTAACCGAATATGCCCGGCGGGATTGGCCCCTGCGCCGGGATGCCGCGCCCATTGGCAAAGATGGAAATGTATTCCTCATAGTCCACCGCGATGGCAATCGCCTGGCGTAATTTGCGTGCGCGCTCGCTGGATCCGCCCACCACCGAATCGAGCATGTTAAAGCCCATATAGCTGCTCGATGGCCGTATGGCCGTGGTCAGCCGGATACCCTTGGCGCGCATCGCTTCGGAGGGCTGCGCTACCCCCTTGGCGTTGATCTGCACGGCCTGGTCAAAACTATCCGAACTGATGCCGGAGGTGTCGTAGTAGCCCTGCAAGAACTTGTTCCAGTAGGGGATGGTTTCCTTTTCCAGGCTGAAGACCACCTTGTCAATAAACGGCAGCGGTTTGCCGGCATCCCTTAACAGGCCCGCGGCTGCGTCCCCCGGCTCACCCGTGCGCGGGTAGGTCTCGCCGTGGAAATCCGGATTTCTCTCCAGCACCATCTGGCGATTGGGGTTGTTCCGGGTCAGCATGTACGCGCCGGTGCCCACCGGGTACCAGTCCAGACTCAGGTTGCGTTCGGCCATGCCGGGTTGCGCGTAGAAGCGATCCACTTCGGGCGGTACCGGCGCGAAAAACGGCATCGCCAGCCAATACAGGAATTGCGGGTACTTGCCGCGCAGTTTGATGCGGTAGGTGTAGCGATCCACCACCTCTGCACCGGCCAGCGGATAGCGTTGCAGATCAGGGTATGCCCCGCGCGGCAGGCTGCGCGCCGCTTTCTCCAGTCGCGCCGCATAGTCTTTCAGGCCGATGATATATTCAGTCATCACCCCCAGAATGGGGGAATTGAGTTGCGGCGCGGCGAGTCGTTTAATCTCATAAACATAATCTCCCGCCACCAGTTCGCGCGTGCCGGTGTGACGGAAATCGCTGAGTGTCTGGATGCCATGCCAATCGCCCGGTTTCATATCCTGATAGCGCAGCTTGCCCTGGGCATCGCGCGCAAAGGCCGGATGGGGCTGATAGTAAATACCCGGTCGAATATGGATTTCGTATACGCTCTCGGCAATTGCAGATACAGGCGCACCGGCGAGCAGCGGCCTGCCGGCGGCATCATAATAGGCCACCGTGGGCATTTGCGCTGCTGTCAACGGGATGAGCGTATATGGCCGTTTCAGATAGTGATACTGCAGCGGGGGCTCATAAATCTGCGCCGTGAACTCCGCTTCATTGCTGGCATAGGAACGTGCCGGATCGAGATGTTTGGGCCGTTCTTCGAATGAGGAATAGAGAATGTTGCCGCTGTGTTCAGCTGCCGGATAGGGGTCGTTCCAGGTGCCGTTGCCGCATGCGTTCAATAGCAAGGGCAGTATCAGCAGGGCAAATAGCCGAAAAAAATTCATATCGGGCGAGTTTAACCCAGCCTGTGACTAGCGTCACGGCACAGCGGGTATAATGTTCGGGCATTTTCACTAAAGGAAAAAACATGGGATTTCTCAACGACAAACGCATTTTGATCACCGGTCTCATCAGCAGCCGCTCCATTGCCTACGGCGTGGCCCAGGCGTGCAAACGTGAAGGTGCCGAGCTCGCCTTTACCTACCAGGGTGACAAGGTCAAAGACCGGGTGACGGAATTTGCCCAGGAATTCGGTAGCGATCTGGTGTTCCAGTGCGATGTGGCTAGCGATGAGGAAATCACCCAGCTATTTGCCGATCTCGGTCGACATTGGGACGGACTGGACGGGATTCTGCACTCGGTTGCCTTCGTGCCGAAGACCGCGCTGACCGGGGACTATCTGGAGTCGGTGACGCGCGAAAATTTTCACATCGCGCATGACATCAGCGCCTACAGTTTTACCGCTCTGGCCAAAGCCGCACTGCCCCTGATGCAGGGACGCTCCGCCGCTCTGCTTACCTTGTCCTATCTCGGTGCCATTCGCTCGGTGCCCCATTACAATGTCATGGGCTTGGCCAAGGCCAGCCTGGAATCCAGCGTCTATTACATGGCACAAAGCCTCGGTCCGAAAGGTATTCGCGTCAATGCCATCTCGGCCGGCCCGATCAAGACCTTGGCGGCCAGCGGCATCGCAGATTTCGGCAAGATATTCAGCCACGTCGAGAGAAATTCTCCACTGCGCCGCAACGTGACCATTGAGGAAGTCGGTAATGCCGCTGCTTTCCTGCTGAGTAACCTGGCCAGCGGAATTACCGGCGAAATTACCTATGTGGACGCTGGTTTCAATACCACCGCCGGCGCAGATATGGGGTAATCCAGGCTAGGCACCGCGCACGGAAAATTGCCGGAATTGTCGGCCCATGCGCTCCACCATGCCGCAGCGCAGGTACGCCGGAATGGTCGGGGGCAAGGGCGGGTCGCAGCCCTGCTGCCTGAATTCCTGCAGCACGTAATGCTGCACGCCCATTGCGGCCAGTTCGCGGCCCATTGCAGCCAGTGCATCCCGGCTCAGCAACGCTGAATGCACCGTGGTGCGGAACTCGTAATCCACGCCGCTATCCAGAATCCAGCGTGTACTGGCCCTGGCTTTTGCGCCGCTGCCTGCTACGCCAGTGATCTGCTCATAATCGGCAAACGGCGCCTTGATATCCATGCCCACCCAATCGAACAGGGGAAGCAATTCGCGCAGGCGCTCCGGGTACATGCCGGCCGTGTGCAAGCCCAGCTTGAAACCCAGTGCCTTTGCCGCGCGCGCCGCTTCGGCCAGCCCCGCCTGCAGCGTCGGCTCCCCGCCGCTGAACACAACGGCATCCAGCAGACCGCTGCGCCGCCCGAGAAAATCAACCACCTCGCTCCACGCCATGGCGGCGGGCGTACCGGCCGGCAGCAGATGCGGATTGTGGCAATAGTGGCAGTGCCATGGGCAACCCTGGCAGAACACCACCGCCGAAAAACAGCCCGGATAATCAGTGGCGGAATAAGGCGTGAGACCGCCAATACGCAGCATAGTTGTTAGCGCTCGGCCTGGGTGCAGCGCTCCTGGAAAAACTTGCGCTCGTGGTGCTCGCCCTTCTTGCCGATATTGAAGGACGCCACCGGGCGGTGGTATCCCATCACCCGCGTCCATACTTCGCAGGGCTGGCGTTCCTCATCCGGCAAAATAAAGGCGTCGGCGTTCAGTTTGGACTGACTGGGTAGACCGGTCATGATGATCTCCTTTTCTGGTTTGACTGTTTGGAATCACGCTGCCATGCAGCGCTGTTTTTCTGCGATCTTTTCCTGATCGCATTTCGGGCAGAACTTGTATTCGCCGTCCAGATAACCGTGCTTCGGGCAAATCGAGAACGTCGGCGTCACCGTGATGTAGGGCAGCCCGAAGCGCTCCAGCGAGCGTTTCACCAGAGTCTTGCAGGCCTGGGCGCTAGACAGGCGTTCCGTCATGTAAAGATGCAGCACAGTGCCGCCGGTGTATTTCTTCTGCAATGCTTCCTGCCGTTCCAGCGCCTCGAACGGGTCGTCGGTAAATCCCACCGGCAGTTGCGAAGAATTGGTGTAATAAGGCATGTCCTTCGTCCCCGCCTGGAGGATGTCCGGGAAGCGCTTGCGATCCTCCTTGGCGAAGCGATAGGTGGTGCCTTCCGCCGGCGTCGCTTCCAGGTTGTACATGTGGCCGGTCTCATCCTGGAAGCCCAGCATCCGCGCGCGTACATGATCAAGCAGGCGCAGCGCGAACTGGTATCCCCAGTCGCTGGTGATATCGTTGGCATCGTCGCTGAAATTGCGGATCATCTCGTTAATGCCGTTCACTCCGAGGGTGGAGAAATGGTTGCGTAGCGTGCCCAAATAGCGTTTGGTATAGGGGAACAAGCCGGCGTCGATATGGCGCTGAATCACCTTGCGCTTGATTTCCAGGCTGTTCTTGCCGATTTCCAGCAGCTCGTCGAGACGGGCATACAAGGCCGCCTCGTTGCCCTTGTGGAGATAACCCAGGCGGGCGCAATTAATAGTGACCACACCCACCGAGCCGGTCTGTTCGGCGCTGCCGAATAGACCGTTGCCGCGCTTGAGCAGCTCGCGCAGATCGAGCTGCAGACGGCAGCACATCGAGCGCACCATGTTCGGCTTGAGCTCCGAATTGATGAAATTCTGGAAATACGGCAGGCCGTATTTCGCCGTCATCTCGAACAGCAGTTCGGCATTCTCGCTGTCCCACGGGAAATCGGGCGTCATGTTGTAGGTGGGGATGGGAAAGGTGAACACCCGTCCCTTGGCGTCGCCGGTGGTCATTACCTCAATGTAGGCGCGGTTGATCATGTCCATCTCGGCCTGGAGGTCGCCGTAGGTAAAAGGCATTTCGCGGCCGCCGATGACGGGCACCTGCTCCTTGAGGTCGTCCGGGCAGGTCCAGTCGAAGGTGAGGTTGGTGAACGGCGTTTGCGTGCCCCAGCGCGATGGTACGTTGAGATTGTAGATCAGCTCCTGGATGCACTGCTTGACCGCGTCATAGGGCAGATTGTCGTTGCGGATAAACGGCGCCATGTAGGTGTCGAAAGAGCTGAATGCCTGGGCGCCGGCCCATTCGTTTTGCAGGGTGCCGAGAAAGTTGACGATCTGCCCCACCGCGCTCGACATGTGTCTGGGCGGTCCCGCCTCCACCTTGCCGGGCACGCCGTTGAGGCCCTCGTTGAGCAGGGTGCGCAGCGACCAGCCGGCGCAGTAACCGGCCAGCATGTCCAGGTCGTGCACGTGAATGTCGCCGTCGCGGTGCGCCTGTCCCACCTCCGGCGGGTAAACGTGGTTCAGCCAGTAATTGGCCACCACCTTGCCGGACACGTTGAGAATCAGGCCGCCCAGGCTGTAGCCCTGGTTGGCGTTGGCATTCACGCGCCAGTCCTGCTGCTCCAGATATTCGTTGATGGAAGTCGCCACATCCACCAGGGTGGTACGATCCTGGCGCAGTTTCTTGTGCTGCTCGCGGTACACGATGTAGGCGCGCGCGGTATCGAGATGATTGGCGGAAATCAGCACCTGCTCCACCACGTCCTGAACGCTTTCGATGGCGGGCGGATCGCCGCGGAATTTGTGGATCAGCACCTTGATCACCTGGGTGCTGAGCAGCGTTGCTTCGCTGCCGTCGAATTCGCCGCTGGCTTGGCCGGCGCGCTGAATGGCGGAACGAATCTTGTCGGCTTCGAAGGCTGCGCGAGTGCCGTTGCGCTTGATGACTGCTGAGGGTAGGGAAACGAGGATGCTGCCCGGATATTCTGCTGCATAGTCCATCATGATTTCTCCTTGCTTGGCCGTTTGCACAGGGCGCCGCGTATGGCATTCAAATATCCCACAAAACACAATATATTGTGCTTGTGTAAAATAAACATACTCCATATAGCGGTTAAGTCAAGGCGATTTTAAGTTTAAGTTGGTGCCGTGATCTTTCTGCAGCCTGGGACCCAAGGGCGGCGGACGGAAAGCCTATTGCAAAATAATCCATGCAAAGCTGGCGGTCATTGCTGCACATTTGACAATGTTCGCTGTATGCGCATCAGCAACGCTTCCCTGTCCTCGGGCGACGCCATGCGCAAAGCGATGTCCCATTGCGGAAACAGATTCTGTTCTTCGCGGTGTTCATGCTTGGCCAACACGCCGGACAGAATCGCCAGGAAAGGCGATACCTCCCAGGCTTGTACCTGCTCCTCGCCTGTAAACAGGGATTCGATATTTGCTGTCTGGGCAAGAATATCGTCATGCTCGTGCAGCATGATGGCAACCGGTTCAGCGTCGGGTATGCGGAAACTGGGTGCCAGAATGTCGTTTTCGATCTGAATATGGCGTTTCAAACCGGCTGCGAATTCCGTGACAAGCGGCGCCGCTTCGCATACCTTGCCCGCATTCACCCGTTGCAGTGACAAACCGAACAATTCGTCCAGCCGCTGGTGATCGCGGCTGAGGATGTCCATCAGATCGCGCGGCGCGACATCCTCACGATGGCGAATCAGCACCCGCCACCTGCCCGTTTCTTCTACGCTGATCTGCCAACTCAGCATATGGCGCAATTGCAGGTTCAGACTTTGCAGCATCAGCGACGGCTCTTCCTGGAGCAGCAAATGCACGGTTTCACCTCGTTGCAACTGCCTGACGACATGCAGCGCGGCGGTTTGCAGCCTGCTCGCCGCGACAGTGCATAAATCGACCATGGTTTCCTGTGTATTCATGATAGTAATTCCGCCCTGACTTTTGCCCGCAATGTATCCGGCAAAAAACGCATGATGAATAACTGCGACGTCTCCACCGAATCCAGGATATTTTTGATCAGCAAACCAAGCTCGGTGTCGCCTTCCATGTACAGGCGCCGTCCGAAGAAAAGCGTGTCGGGGTCTTCCTCGCGCAAGGCCAGCCTGAGAAAATCGCGCGCACATGCGCCGATGGTCAAATCCGGCGTCTGGCAGAAGCGCCGCGCGACAAAACCGCGACGATCGGCGCCGAGAAAAAAAGCCAGCCTGGCATCCGTCACCTGAATGCACACCGATTTGTCCTGTAACGGCAACAAGCATTCAGACCGGATGCGGCGTCCCAGTACCCGATTCAGGCCCGCCGCCAGCAATACCGAATGCGGTGCAGGCGGCAGCAGCGCAAACACATCGGCGATCGCTGCAGGTAAAACAAAATCTTGTTGTTTCATGCTGGCCCCGTCGCCCCCATCTTTTCACCCCGTGCGGGGCACGAATTTAATCACCTGATGCAATACTTCCGCATCCAGATGCGCTTGTGCCTGAAACTGGCCGGCATAAGCCAGTTGCTCCTGTTTTAACTCGTAACAGTTGGAACCGCTGATATCCATCAGCAGCGCAGGCATGCCAGCCTGTAGAAATGCACGGTGACGCTTGATAAAAAAGCTGCTGCAACACATGCCGATGTAGGCCGCGACGTCATGTGCTTTCATATCAGCAAGTGTCGCTACAAGATGTTCGTAATGGGTAACTGTAGTCACCCGCATGCCACGTTCCCGTGCCAGGCGATAAGCCTCCCCGACCTCGCACAGCCCGCATTCGGTGCAGCCGTCACGTGTGCGCCACTTGCACCAGACCGGTTTTGCGCAGTAAGGCACCAGCATGACGCTGGCCTGGCTTAAAATCTGCCGCGCGCTTGCTGCTTCCGGGCTGTATACCATCAGGCCGTTAAGCTGCTTGCTGCTGAGCTCGACGTCACTGTGCAGGGATAGCTTGTCCAGCAGGATGTGTACCAATCGTGCCACATCCTGTGCGCCAAATCCCGGCGTATCCACATCGTTCTCGCGGAAAAAATCCATGATGCGCTGGTGCGCATGCTCTATCGGCAAACCTTGCAGCGCACGTTGTAATTTGCACAACAAATCGCCGGGATAAAGGTGGATATCTCCAGCAATTTCTATCCATTCAATCCGTTTGCCTTCGCCATCAAAAGCAGCGCGCGCGCGCAACGTCCCGCCTGGCGTTTTCCATAGCGATTCCAGTGCGGAAGTTCGGGGTTCACGCCAATCAAGCTGATGGGCTGCGGCGCTTTCCTCCGCCAAGGCATTGCATGGCGGTGTGTGTGCTCCGCTGCCCTTCGTCCTGCCGCCAAATTGCAGTCTCAGACCTGTCGATAAGCCGTTTGTTATGGCCGCCTGGATTTTTCCTAAATCAGGAATTTTTCCCAGATACTCCTTGACGGTAATCAAGCGGTCACGCGCAGCGGCAAGTCCGTCAGGAGACAATTTCTCGGTGGGTACGCGCAGCGCTTCCAGCATGGTTCGGATATCGGCATCCAGCAGCAATGTGCCTTGCAACAGTAAGGATTCTGTTTCGCAGGTGGCAAACAGGGTGGCGATTTTGCGGCCATCGATTTCCAGATCGTTCGGAAATGTGTAGCGCGCGCTAATGCCCAGACGCTTCAACCCTTCAGACAGCGCTCTTGAAAACAATGCCAGCAATTGTTCAAGCCCAAGCTGACGCCAGGCGTGTGGCCGCTTCATAATCAACGACCAACCCAATTGCCGGGGATCCAGATAAATCGCGCCGCCCCCGGTGAGCCGTCGCACTAGCCCAATATTATTGCTGCGGCAGTAATCGATGCGGAGTTCCCGGTCGATAATCTGATAGCGCCCCACACTCGCGCTCGGCAAACTACGGTAAAACCGCAACTGATCCGGGCAAGCGCCTTGCGCATGCAAATCCAGGTAATACCGGTCGATAGCGTTATTTGCGGGGCCGCTCTGCAGGCCGCTGTCCAGTATCATGATCATGGGAAGTTGAATCGCTTTCATGCTACATAAAAAAGTATGGCGAAATAATGGCAGGCGCTACCGGCCAGCACGAACAAATGCCAGATGCCGTGCCCATGCTTGATCCACCGTTCCAGCGCGTAAAAAACAATGCCCGCGGTATAGAACACACCGCCTGCCAGGAGCCATGCGAAGCCGGATAACGGCAAGGCATTCAGCAGTGGCTTCAGGGCGACCAGGACGAGCCATCCCATGGCCAGATAAATTACCACCGGCAAAATTCTGCGCTGTCCCTGAGGCAACGAATCCACCACAATCCCCAGCACAGCCATTCCCCAGATCATGCCAAACAGTGACCAACCCCAGGCTCCGCGCAGCGTGACAAGCGTAAACGGCGTGTAGGTGCCGGCAATCAACAGGTAGATCGCATAATGGTCCAGCTTGCGAAACACATCCTTGGCTCGGCCGCGCAAGCTGTGATACAGGGCGGAAAACAGGTACAGCAACAGCAGCATCGCGCCATAAACACTGAAGCTGACGATCTTCCACGGATTGCCCTGCCCCGCTGCCAGCACAATGAGCACGATCGCGCCAGCGGCCGCAAGCCCTGCACCCAGCAGATGGCTGTAGCTGTTTAATCGTTCATCCTGATCCATCCTGGTGCTCATATTTTGCTCGATATATGACTCTGCTCCAGCCCTGCGTTACCTCGCCAGTAACCGTCGCACATGCCGTCCGGCATGAGTTTTTCCATTTGTTGCAGCGTTGAGGCGTGGGAGTCGCATGGCTGATCCATGCAGGTGCGGAACAAGCTGATTATTTTCGCGCTGTGGGCAATCTGTGGACTGATGCGCAGCACATTTACACCCATGTTGCGTATGGAATCCAGTTCGCCGATCAGGTTATAGGTGCGCGCGGATTGCGTCTGAATGCCGTTCAACACCAGAAAAGGCTGGTCCTCGCGAGTGCGCATGGATAGCCCGTTGGGATAATCCAGGCAGCGGAACTGGCAATCGTCCTTGGGCAGGTTATGGGCGCGCGCGGTAAAACAGCGCGCCGAAAAAGCCAGCGGCAATCTGCCATAGACGAACACTTCCGTTTCCATCCCGGCAGGACGCATGCGCTGTATCGGGGCGAGCATGGCGCCCGACATTTCCGGCGGCGTTACCCAGCGCTGCGCGCCGAGCGCGGCCAAGAGATTCAGGCTGCGGTCATTGTAAACATTGAGATGCGGCCCGGCGACAAACGGCGCTTTGCCGGCCAGCAGGTGCACCGCGCCCATGTCGTTTGCTTCCACCATAAAACTGCCGTTATCCGCGATGTTGCGCAGGCTTTTCAGGTCCGATTCGGATTCAATCAACACTTGCGTGGAAAACACCACTTGCTTGCCCGCGTCAGCCAGCTTCGTGGCCACGTCGAGCCAATCCTGCAAGCGCAGGTTATGGCGCCTGGAGCACACGGTTTCTCCCAGATACACGATATCTACTGGTGTGGTGGTGATTTCCTCATAAAAATCCAGCAGCGTATCGCGCGCCCAATAATATAAAACCGGTCCCAATGCGAGTTTCATCATCTTATTTCCATGGCCTGTGATAGGCGCCCAGTGTGTGTTGCTGTCCTTCGGCTACTTTATTCAGCTCGGCCATCCATGCCGCTTTCACAACATAATTGCGCGGCTCGCGCTGGCAGGCATCAATCGCATCGCGCCACACCCGCGTCACTTGCGCGACATAAGCCGGACTGCGCTGCCGCCCCTCGATTTTGATGGCGGCAATGCCGATACGCATCAATTCCGGCAACAGCTCCAGCGTATTGAGACTGGCCGGTTCCTCAATGGCATAATAGGTTTCCTCACCCACCTTGAAACGCCCCTTGCACAGGGTCGGGTATCCGGCATTTTCAGTATCGGCATAACGGTCTATCAATACGCCATTGAGCCGGGATTCCAGGCCGTTGGCGGTTTGCTTCCAGCGTACCGCCTTGGCGGGGGAACACACGCCGCAGGTGTTGGGCGATTCTCCGGTGACGTAAGATGACAGCGTGCAACGCCCTTCCACCATGACGCACAGGCTGCCGAAGCCGAATACCTCGATTTCCACCGAGGTATGTTTGCGCAGGTGTTCAACCTGCGCCATGGAAAGCACACGCGGCAGCACGGCACGGCTGATACCGAATTGCTCCTGGTAAAAATTGATTGCCTCGTAGTTGGTCGCGGAACCCTGCACCGACAAATGGCGACGCAGCTGAGGATGATGCTCGGCGGCGTATTGCATCAATCCCAGATCAGCCAGAATGATCGCATCCACCCCCAGGCCGGCGGCCTGTTCCACCGCATCCTGCCAGCCTTGCCAATTCCCGGTTTGCGGGTAAGTGTTCAGGGCCACCAGGACTTTTGCCCCGGCCGCATGGGCAAAGCGTATGCCCTCGCGAGCGGCGTTGGCGTCGAAATTCAGACCGGCGAAATTGCGCGCATTGGTGCCGTCGCGAAAGCCGATGTAAACGCAATCGGCGCCGTTATCCACCGCAGCTTTCAATGCAGTCAAACTGCCTGCCGGACATACCAGGTCCAGCTTCGCTTCAGGCGACATAAGCCCATTCCTTTGCATAGTGTTGATCTTGCGCGAACTGGCCCTGGCGGTGGTTGCGCAGCCGCAGTTCACCTTCGATACCGTTCAGCACATTCCATTTCTGCGAGCACCAGGCCGGCGCCAGCAGAATATCCTTCGCCGCCGTGCCGGTTATCCTGTGGAACACGATGTGCGCCGGCGTGCGTTCGATCAGATCGGCGGCGATGCGCAGGTATTCGCCCATGCTGAGGGGCGAATATTCACCGCGCCGCCACTGGTTCGCCAGCAGGGTGCCTTTCACCACGTGCAATGGGTGCAACTTCAGGCCGTCCACGCCCAGCGCCAGCACCGTATCGAGACTGGTGTGGTAATGCGCGTCGCTTTCGCCGGGCAGACCGAGGATAAGGTGGGCGCACACCGGAATGCCGCGTTGTCTGGCGGCTACCACGGCGGTCTGGTATTCAGCCAGACCGTGCCCGCGATTGACGCGCGCAAGGGTTTCGTCAAAGGCGGATTGCAACCCAAGTTCAAGCCACACTTCCATCCCTTCCTCGCGGTAACCGGCAAGCAGATCGAGCACTGCACCTGGCACGCAATCCGGGCGCGTGCCCACCGCCAAGCCGATCACGTCCGGCTCTGACAGGGCTTCCCGATAAAGCGCGTCCAGTTGCTGCACGCTGGCGTAGGTGTTGGTGTAGGCCTGAAAGTAGGCAATGAAGCGCCGCGCGCGGGTGCGCCTGGCAATTGCGCGCCGCCCGGAGGCAAGCTGGCTGGCAATGGATGGCGCGTTGCGGCCATTGGGACTGAACGAGGCGTTATTACAGAAAGTGCAGCCGCCGATGCCTTTGCTGCCGTCCCGGTTGGGGCAGGTAAAACCGGCGTCAAGAGCGATCTTGTGCACCCGCTGGCCATGGCGTCGCAGCATGAACTGTCCGAATGTGTGGATATAGTCCGAAAGCGCCATCATCTTCACCCTGCAAAGCAGGGGCTCGCATCCTTATCGGTAATAAACGATATCAAGATACGTTAATTGTTGAAACATGGAATTGATATAGATCAAGGTTAGGGTGCACTGCGCGCGTTAACGTGATAAAAATGTTTAAAGTCGACTTCGATTTTCCCGAGACGAACGGCGCAAGCAAGGAAGGTATTATGGACAAGCCACTATCAGTCTGGCAGCAGATCGCTGCCGCGCCTCACCGCAGCATGTTCCTGACGGGGGCATTGCAGGGAGTGGCGGCAATGCTGTGGTGGGTGTTCGATCTGGCCGGGCGATACGGCATCGCGGGCAGCGCGCCGGCATGGAGCATAACGCCGGTATGGGCGCACGCTTTTTTGATGATGTATGGATTTTTTCCGTTTTTTATTTTCGGCTTTCTGTTCACCACTTATCCCAACTGGATGAATGCGGGAAAGATTCCGCCGCAGCGTGCTCTTAGCGCCAGCCTGCTGATGGCGGCAGGCGTCACACTATTCTATCTCGGTCTCGTGGTGGGGAAACCGATCGCCGCAGCGGGTGTGGCGGCGATGCTGTCGGGATGGGGCGTGGCAGTCTATGCCCTGTTGCGCGTGCTGTTCGATGCCCCGCGCCAGGACAAGCGCCACCCGAGCGTGACCAGCGTGGCGCTGATATTCGGCTGGCTGGGGATGGCTGCCTATCTGCTATGGCTGCTGACCGGGCAAGCCATGCTGCTGGATTTCGCCCGCACTGCCGGCATCTGGTTTTGCCTGCTGCCGATCATCATGACCGTGAGCCATCGCATGATCCCGTTCTTCTCCAGTCGGGTGCTGGAAAACTACGTCGTGGTCAGGCCATACTGGATACTCTGGCTGATGCTCGCCTGCACGGCGGGGCATGGAATATTGCAGTTGTGGCAGGCGCCCTCCTATCTGTGGCTGGTCGACCTGCCGCTCGCCGCTTGCGCCCTGTACTTGTCTTTCACCTGGGGATTGCTGCGCAGCTTCCGCGTCAGTCTGCTGGCGGTGCTGCATATTGCGTTTGCCTGGCTCGGTCTGGCTATGCTGCTGTTCGGCGCGCAGAGCCTGGCACTTTTTGCGAGCGCAGGCGAGATGGCATGGTTCGGCCTGGCGCCGCTGCATGCGCTGACCATCGGTTATTTCGCCAGCATGGTGCTGGGCATGGCGTCGCGCGTCACGCTTGGCCATGCCGGCCGTCCGCTGGTGCTGGACAGGTTCACCTGGCTGCTGTTTATCGGATTTCAGGGCTCGGCACTGATCAGGGTACTGGCTGACATCGTGCCAGCAGCCGCCCGTTTGGCGCCGGATTTGTACCTGCTGGCAGGATTGGTCTGGCTGGCCTGCTTCATTCCATGGGCGGCGCATTATGCCCCCAATTACTGGCGACCGCGGACCGACGGCAAGCCCGGCTGACGACACACCTGCCGCTGCAGACAGCCGGTTTACAGTGCCTGCTTCGTGCCCGGCCTGAAAAATCATTCAGGGTGGAAATCAATGAAAACTTGATATAAGTCAAGGCGTTTTGTGTTCGGCAACTTGCATACTACACACGGCAATACAGCATCTTAAACGGACACAAAGACAAGGGGCATGCCGTGGAAACGATCAGCAACTATCTCACTTCGGGTCATCGCCAGTGCGATGACTATTTCGCTATGGCGGAGGAATTCGCGGCAAAGCAAGACTGGCCTGCCACAACTGCGAGCTTTGAACAGTTCCGCTCCGCCATGGCCCATCACTTCGGGATGGAAGAGCAGGTACTGTTCCCTGCATTCGAACGCGAAACCGGAAACACCATGGGCCCCACGCGGATGATGCGCATGGAGCATGAACAAATGCGTGACCTGTTCACGCACATGGCTGCTGCCGTCGCAGCGCGGGATGCGAATGAATATGCGGGCCTTTCCGAAACCCTGCTGATCATGCTGCAGCAGCATAATCTCAAGGAGGAACAAGTGCTGTATCCCATGGCGGATCAAGCGCTCGGCGCCAGGGTGGCGGAATTGCTCCAACAGATGAAAGAGGCTCCCGGCAGCGCCGGGTAAGATACCATGGCAGGCGAAATAACCCTGGATGTGCGCGGCCTGGAACCACCCGAACCGCTGGTGAAGGTGCTGAGCGCACTGGAAACCTTGCCGCCCGGTGATCGGCTGCGCATGGTGCACAACCGCGAACCTTTCCCGCTGTACGGCATATTGCAGGAAGATGGCTATCAGTACCGCACTGAAGCCTTTGCGGATGGACATGTTGAAATAATTATCTGGCGGTGAATGCGCCCATTTCCAGCCTGTCCCTGGAGCAGGCGCCACCGATTTCGGTTCCTTTCAGATTCTTTCTCAGCGCGCCTCTGTTTCTATTGCTGGCAGCCCTGATATTGCTGGTTTCTGGCCCGCAGGCGCTAATGTCGCGCTGGACACCCGAATTACTCGCGCTGACGCATCTGGTCACACTGGGTTTCCTATCCATGACCATGATCGGCGCACTGATGCAAATGTTGCCGGTGCTGGCGGACTCGCCTATGCCGCTACCGCGGCTGGTAGCCTGGATGGTGCATATTCCGTTGGTTGCGGGCACGGCAATGCTGGCGTCCGGCCTGTTTTTTTCGCAAACGGGTATGCTCAATGCCGCCATTTTCCTGCTGGCATTTGCGCTTGGCGTATTCCTGATCGCGGGCGCATTCAGCCTCGCCGCTTCACGAGTGCGCCATGCCACGACCCGTGCCATACGCTTTGCCGGCATCGCCCTGGTGCTCACTGTTGGGCTGGGTACTGCGCTTGCCGGCACGCTGAGCGGTTACTTCCATCTCCCGATGCAGGAACTCGTCGGATTGCATGTGGCGTGGGGTCTGCCGGGCTGGGTCGGACTGCTGGTAATGGGGGTTGCGTACCAGGTGGTACCCATGTTCCAGTTGACGCCGGCCTACCCTGCTCGCCTCACCCGATGGCTCGGCGGCTCGGTATTTTTGCTATTGTGCGCGTGGTCCCCGATGTCGCTGACACCCTCTCTTCCGGCATCATGGGGCGGCTCGCTCGCTGCGGGTGGTGTAGCCATCGGATTCGCTGTGTTTGCAGGCGCGACCTTGTATTTACAGACAAAAAGACGACGCAGGATAGTCGATGTCACCGAGCAATTCTGGCGCATTGGCATGCTCAGCCTGCTCGCCGCCGTTGCGTTATGGGCGACCGCTCAACAGGTGACTGGAATCGCCGCAGATCCGCGCTACCCTATTGTTTTGGGTATGCTGTTCATGTTTGGTTTTGCGGTGTCAGTGGTCAGCGGCATGCTGTACAAGATTGTGCCGTTCCTGGTCTGGTTTCATCTGCAAGGCCGTCTGCCCAAGGGCAGTACGATTCCCAACATGAAACAGATCATCTCCGACCGCACGGCGCGGCGCCAGATGCAAGCGCACATGGCAACACTGCTATTGCTGCTCGGTAGTATTGCATGGCCTGTGCTGGTTTACCCGGCCGCGCTGGCGCTGGGCTTCACCTCTTGCATGCTGTGGCTGAACCTGTTCGCCGCAACCCGGCTATATCTGAAATTTGCGCGCTTATGAAAGCGCGGGCTTCCTGCCGTTAAGCAGATATTCCAGCAGTTCCCGCACTGGCCGGATAGCCGCGCCAAATGGCAGGCTTTCTGAGCCCCTGAAAAACAGGCCCTTGCCGATATCGCCGCGCAAGGCGGCAACCAGCTGTGAATCGATGCAGAATTGTCCGGCCTTCGCGATACCGTCGCGCAGGCCGCATTGCGTCAAACAATGCAGCCCCGACGCACAACGCTCCGGATGGCTTTTGGCGCAATCCTGCAGCTTGCTTTCCCGGCGCAGGTAATTTGCCAGCCACGGCGTCAGCACGGCGCGCGCTGGCAAGCCGGCAACGCTCATGAAAGTGACGATGTCTTCCGGCTTGGCTTCCGCCAGCACTTTTTTGAAGTTGGGGTGGGCGTCACCCTCCTCGGTAACCGCGAACGGTGTGCCAAGTTGCACCGCGCTGGCGCCGAGTGCGAACAGATCGCGAATTTTCTCGTAAGTATTGATGCCGCCGGCCGGGATCAGCGGGATCTGTTCGCGTTCGATGTCCATATCCTTGAACAACTGGAACACACTTTCCAGAATCCCGGGGAAATCGAAGCGGGGATCCTTGATGTCCTCCGGCTTGGGGGCGCCAAGATGGCCACCGGCATAGCGCGGGTGCTCGATCACGATGGCGTCGGGCAGGCGGTTCTTGCGCATCCATTTCTTCAGCACAATGCCGATTCCACGCGCATCTGACAGGATGGGGATCAACGCCACATCGGGAAAACCTTCGGCCAGTTCGGGCAGATCCAGCGGCAGGCCGGCGCCCATCACCACGGCCTGCGCCCCGCTCGCACACGCCTGGCGCACCAGGACGGCATGCTCTGCCACGGCCTTCATCACGTTGACCGCCACCAGCCCCTCGCCGCCCGCCGTGTCGAGGGCGGCTTTGACCTCACGTTCCAGTGCGACCAGATTGAGTTTATCCAGCACTGCCTTGTCCCGGCAGCGCTTTCCTTGCTCCACCAGATCTGGGTGATGGTGGCGCAGGTCGATGCTGGCAATGGTGCCGACCGCACCCAGCCGCGCTACCGCGCCTGCCAGCCTGTGCGCGGATACGCCCACACCCATGCCGCCCTGCACGATGGGCAGCAAGCGCCGGCCTTTAATGTATAAGTGGGGCAAATCTGTCTCCAGCATTTAAGGTACCTCAAGACGACGGTCACCGCCTCCCGACGGGACAGGAATTCACAATCTCCATATTCGTGATCAAGTATACACTTCGCTACCTGTAATCTAACGCGACTGCCGCGATCGTCAGTGTTCGCCCTTGGTGCGCAGCAGCCCGGCCAGACGGTTGCCCTGCTTCTGCGGGCCGCCTCTGGGGAACATGTCATGCAAATGCCGGTTGCTGCCCGGCTCCGCTCCCCATTTTTCGCTGAAATGTTTCACCATGATCCGCACCTGAGCCTGCACGTCATGCTCCTGGAAATAGGCCCGCAGAAAGCGGATCACCTCCCAGTGCCGATCGGTGAGGACCAGCCTCTCCTGCTCTGCCAGGGCGCGTGCAAAATCTTCGGACCAGTCGTTCAGGTTATGAAGATAGCCTTCGGAATCCGTCGGGATTGCCCTGCCATTCACCTGCACGGTTTGGTTATGCTTGTCCATGTCGCGTTACCTCCACAATGCCAGACACACCACTGTCCGATAAATTGTCCGATAAATTTTGAAGCCATTTTGCCACATTACTGCTTTGCGCCATGGGGCTGTTAAAAAATTAATACGGCAATTACCCTATCGACCTCCATCGTTAAATTGAAAGCCTGGCAAAATAAAATAATTAGCGGCCATTGCCAGGAAAACGGCGTTTCGTTTGATGTCGTGATATCACTTGTGAGATGCTGGGCGAGGTAGATTTCCGGTGCATGAGGCCTCGGATCGTGCTCAGGCAGTGCGCGATTGATTCCATGCATTTTTTGACTGAACCAGTATCGAGGAGCATAGCCACGGAAAATTCAAAAATACATTCTTTACTGGCAAATGTGCCTTTGTTCAGCGCACTGCAGTCGGCGGAAATCAAGTGCATTGCGCTGGGGGCCAGAGTATTGAAGGCGGCTCGTGGTGAAATCCTGTTCCATAGCGGTGATGCCCCCAGCGGCTTCTATGTCATTGTATACGGCCAAATAAAATTGGCCTTTACATCGCCTCAGGGTATGGAAAAGGTTATGCATCTGATGGGGCCGGGCGAGAGTTTTGGAGAGGCCGTCATGTTTTTGGATAAGCCCTATCTGGTTTCCTCGCAAGCGCTCACCGATTCACTTCTGATTCATGTCGGAAAGTCGGTTCTACTCGACGAGATTGAACGGAATCCCGGATTCGCTCGTAAAATGCTGGCCGGATTGAGCATGCGGCTTCATACCCTGGTACGGGATGTGGAGGCCTATTCCCTGCGTTCCAGCGTGCAACGAGTGATCGGTTATCTGCTCCAGAACGATCCGGGGAATTCTTCAGATGGGGATGTCCTTCGTTTTCATTTCCCGGCGAGCAAGCTGATTATTGCCTCGCGCCTGAACATCTCGCCAGAGACACTTTCACGTATCTTGCACGATCTCAGCGTAGCCGGTTTGATCCGCGTAGAGGGCAAGCAGGTTTCGGTTCTGGATATCGCACGCCTGCGTGCCTATAGCTAACGCAATTTCCACAAAAAAGTGACCGGAGCTGGGCGTATTGGATTGCCTGCGCCGCTGGGTTGCCATGCCGGCGGCCTTGGGCCGGGTCCAGCACCGCGTCCTGCAACGGGCGCATCAATGTAGACGAGCTCTGGATATTCTCCGTGACTGCGCTCCAAGCGTTACATTGGCTACGGCGGGAGACGGATTTATTTGCAGAATTCTATTCTGCTGGGGTTGATGGCCCTGTGTATTCTCACCCGAACTTCTCTCGAATATTCGCGCTGCCGCAGGTGTTAAAAGCAGGTTTCTAAATCTTTTGCATGCGATACGGGAAAACAGGGGTGGGATCACTGATGTCCTCCGCCGCCCGCCTATTCCATTTCCAGACCGAACATCTTCCGCTGAATATCCTGAATGTTTATTGCGGCGCAATTTTCTTGATATAGGTCAAGGAACACAATATTTGCAACTCCTAATATTACGCTCATGCTGCGACCAAATGACGCAGTGCCCGCATGGCGCTGCGGCTGACCTAGTAACAGGGCGCAAGAATCTTTAACCGAGGAGCGAAAAAAATGAATTCCAGTAACTGGAAAGACAAGGGAATAACGGAGCTTCAGGATGCAAGCAGGCGCAAGTTCTTGAATACGGCAGCATTGGTCGGCTTGGCCGGCACCGGCCTGTCGGTCGGATTGTCGTCGTGCAAGAAAACAGGGGAAGGCATCACACAACCCGGCGCCGACAAGGCCGGCGAACCTTCGGCCAAGGTGTCGTCAGCCGCGACTTACGGAGAGTTTGAAGTCCCGCCCGGGCAACTCGACGAGTATTACATGTTTAACAGCGGCGGCCATTCCGGCGAAGCACGCGTCTACGGACTTCCTTCCGGCCGGCTCATTAAACGGATCCCTATTTTCAACCGGGACTGCGAAAGCGGCTGGGGGATCACTAACGAATCCAAGGCGATCATCGGCACCAAGCCGGACGGCAGTCTGAAATCCACCACCGGAGATACCCACCATGTGCACGGCTCCTATACCGACGGCACCTACGACGGGAAATACTTGTGGACGAACGACAAGATCAACAGCCGTCTGGCGCGAATCCGGCTGGATTATATGGTGTGCGACAAGATCATCGACATTCCCAACGTCCAGGGGTTCCACGGCATTTTCCCCGACAAGCGCGACCCGGTTGACCCCAAGATCAATCACACCACGAGGGTGTTTTGCGGCCAGGAGTTCCACATCCCGCAGCCCAACGACGGACGGGATGAAAACGATCCGAAAAAATATTACTGTGTTTTTACCTGCGTCGACGCCGAAAGCATGAACGTCCGCTGGCAGTGCAAGGTCGACGGCAACCTGGATCTGGTCGCCACCTCCTATGATGGCACGCTGGCCGGATCCAATCAGTACAATACTGAAAACGGCGTGCATTACGAGGACATGATGGTCGCCGAACGGGATGCCTGCGTGCTGTTCAATATCGCCCGCATCGAAGCGGCGGTCAAGGCAGGCAAGCACTTCACCATCGGGGACTCGAAGGTACCAGTTGTGGATGGCACCAGGGACGCAAACAAAGACCCGAAGACGGCGCTCACCTGCTATGTGCCGGTTCCAAAAAACCCCCACGGGGTCAATACTTCGCCAGACGGTAAGTATTTCGTCTGTTCCGGCAAGCTCTCGCCCACCGCCACGGTCATCGACCTCGGCCTGGTTCATAAATGGTTCAACGGAGAATTGAAGGAGCCTCGCGACGCCGTCGTGGCGGAACCGGAGATCGGCCTAGGACCTCTGCACACCGCGTTCGATGGCAGGGGCAACGCGTATACAACGCTCTTTCTGGATAGTCAGATCGTCAAATGGAATATCGATAAAGCGATCGCCCAATTCAAAGATGATAAGCAAAACGATCCGGTGCTGGATCGTATCGATGTGCACTATCAACCGGGCCACGGCTTTACCTCGATGGGCGAGACGAAGGAAGCGGACGGGAAGTTTTTCATCTCCGACAACAAATTCACCAAGGACCGCTTCCTGCCGGTGGGGCCGAGGCACCCGGATCAAGATCAGATGATCGATATAAGAGGCGACAAGATGCGTCTGATCGCCGACCATTCCGTCGACCCGGAACCCCACGACGCCATCATAGTGAAGCGCGACAAGATCAGGACTCGCCAGATCAACGACCTGAACGAACATCCGCTCGCGATAAAGGATGCGAAGGACTGCCGCCTGGAACGCAAAGGCAAGAAAGTCACGGTACACCTGACTTCCCAGGCTCCGGCGTTTGGACTGCGGGAATTCACGGTCAGGCAAGGTGACGATGTCACGATTATTCTCACTAATCTGGACAGGGTTGAAGATCTGACCCACGGCTTCGCAATTCCGATGTATGACATCAATTTCGTCGTCAACCCGCAGCAAACCAAGTCGGTAACTTTCAAGGCAGACAAGCCGGGGGTCAGTTGGGTCTACTGCAGTAATTTCTGTCATGCCCTCCACCTGGAAATGCGCAGCCGCATGATTGTGGAAAAAGCTTAACTCGCACATTGCGCAGAGGACGATCGACCAGTTAATGTCCGGCTGCATTTTTGCAGCTTGTTTCGATTCAGCTGGATATTGGCTGAGCCCCGTGAACTTGCCTTACGGGAGCGTGGCGTGAAGTTTCTGGCAGGCAGTTTTTGTTACGGGCAATATTTTCTGATGAAACATCGATGTAGCTGGTTTTTCGTGGTGTTGTCGTTGCTACTTGCGTGCACGTGCACAGGCGCGCGGGCTTCCCTCTATTCTGCGGAACTACCACCTCAGCTTTCGAGCGCTATGGACATGTGCGCCTATGCGCCTTGTGGGGACGTAATCAAGGCCGACAGCTTTTCCAGGCGTATGGGTAGTCCAAGCTATGTCGAGGCCTACAGGATGCACGACGGAAAAAAGAAGCTGTCCGGCTACGTATTTTTGTCGACCGATATCGTGGACATTCCGGCCTACTCCGGCAAACCAGTCGTGACACTCATCGGTATGGATACTCAGGGCGTGATCACCGGCCTGCGTGTCCTGAAGCACAGCGAGCCGATCTTGCTGGTAGGCATCCCGGAGTCAAAGCTGGTCGATTTTGTCCGTCAGTATGTAGGGAAATTCTCCGGAAGCCGGTTCGAGATTGGCAAGGCAAGCGAAGCAAGTGATTATATCGGGCTGGATGGCATCAGCGGGGCCACCGTCACCGTCATTACCGAGAACCAGGTGATCTCCCGGAGCGCTTACGAAGTCGCCAAAGAAGTTGGCATCATCAAGGCTGTCCCGAGACCGCAGGCAAAACTGACACGCGTTTTCAAACGGCTCGACTGGGGGGAGCTGCTCAAAGAAGGTAGCATCCAGAGACTGACAGTACAGCCTGCGGAAATCGGCGTAAGAGATACCGGGCAACCTTATATCGACCTGTACTTCGGCTACCTCAATGCGTCAAGCATCGGACGAAGCATTCTGGGCGACAGTGACTATCAACGCTTGATGGAGGAACTGAAACCCGGGGACCACGCTATTTTCATCATCGGGAACGGAACGGCGTCTTTCAAAGGCACGGCCTTTGTGCGAGGGGGGATATTCGATCGTGTTCAGATCAGACAGGGAATGGATACGTTCACGTTTCGCGATAGCGATTACCAGAATTTGTACGGCATTCACGCACAGGGTGCTCCGCATTTTACAGAGTCGGGCATTTTCATTCTACGCAGCCCGGTTTTCAGTGCAGCCTACCCATGGAAGCTGGTGTTTCTCGCGCATAAACTCAACAAAGAAACCGATACCAAGACCTTTGCCAATTTCGAACAGGAATACTGGCTTCCGGCGCGATACCTGGAAGGAGGAAGACCAAAGGTGGAAACGCCGGAGCCTGTCTGGGTGCGACTATGGCTTTCCAGGCGACTCCAGATAGCTGCGTTTGTTCTGCTGCTGGCCGCCGCAGCGGCGGTTTACGCCTTTCGCGACAAACTGATACGCCGCTCAACGCGCAAAGATAAACGCTGGGTATCCATTCCAAAATATCTGATTTGGACTACCAGCATCGGTTTCGCGGGTTTCTATCTGATGGCGCAACCCAGCATAACGCAAGTCCTCACCTGGTTTCACTCGCTGCTTTACCACTGGAAATGGGAGCTTTTTCTCTCCGATCCATTCATTTTCATATTCTGGTGGCTCATCATCATCACTGTTTTTATCTGGGGGCGTGGCCTATTTTGTGGCTGGCTCTGCCCCTACGGTGCATTGAGTGAAATCGCTTATAAATTCGCCCGGGCGGTTGGTCTCAAGCGCTTTCAATTCAAGCTGCCCATGCGATGGCACAATCGCATGAAATGGGTCAAATACGGGGTATTCGTCGGCTTGCTTGCGGCCTCATTCTATTCCATGGGTCTGGCGGAAAAGCTGGCGGAGCTGGAGCCGTTCAAGACCACATTCCTTGTGGGCGTGTGGAACAGATCCTGGCCCTTCGTGCTCTATTGGTCGGCACTGCTTGTGCTGTCACTGTTCATGGAACGGCCTTTTTGCAAGTATTTGTGCCCCCTTGGGGCCAGCTTGGCCATTCCATCCACCTTCCGCTTTTTCGGCCTGAAACGCAAGGCTGAATGCACCAGTTGCCACGCCTGTGCAGCGGGGTGCGGGCCTCAAGCCATCGACGAGCGCGGAGTGATCGATCAGCGCGAATGTCTGCTTTGCCTCGATTGTCAGATTCTTTACTATGATCCTCATGTCTGTCCGCCGCTCTCCCAGGAGCGCAAGTCACGGGAAAAGGCGGGGCTGCCGCTGACGCCCATTTCGTCCGAAGGTTATTTTATTCCGGTGGAACAGATTGGTCATTCCAAAAAGAAAGGTGCAATTCATTGATGTGCATTACTCATAGCATATCGCACGAGGCGCCTTATTGACTGTCCGCACTACCCATTGGGAGCAAGGAGGAGATCAAATTATGGCTAAGCAGGACATGCGGAAAGATGAATATCTTTCGCCCACTGATAATCAACAAAGCACCACTCGCTGGCTTATGGAAGAGGCGAAGTTTCACCTCCTGCCCTGGAGCGGCAACTTCCTGACCAAGAAACCTGCAATGGTAGCTGCCGGAATTGGGTTCGCTATTTTTGTTACCGTGACCTGGATTCTTGCTGCCACTGGCCAAATAAGGCCTGCAGCTATCATCGGATGGTGGGCCGCATGGAGTGCGTACGAGATTATGTGCCGTAACCGATGCAAACCCTGGGTCAAAGAAGGTCCATGGTGGAGGAACCATTACAAACCGGCGACCCTGCCCGATCTGATCGCTTATGTAGCCACGAAAAACCTGCTGATAGGCGCTGGAATATTCCTGGTGTTAAAACTGTTGTGGAAAGCGTTTCCAAATTATGGAGGCAATTAAACCGAGCGGGCACGAGCGAATAGTCCGTCCCGGCGAATCCATTGCAGCGGCGGTTTCCGCGGCTCGACCGGGCGATATCGTCAGTGTGGAACGATGGCTGTATACGGAACATGTGGTGATCGACAAGCCGATTACGCTGCGCGGCATAGGAAAACCCACGTTAAGTGGCGCGAACATCGGCGACGTAATTCGTGTGAAGGCGCCTGACGTGGCCATAGAAGGATTTATTATCCGTGATAGCGGGTCGGATTTAACTGCTCAGAATGCGGGGATTTACGTGGAACCCGGCTCTCACCGGGCAGTGATCCGCAACAATGTTCTCGCATACACCCTGTTCGGCATGTGGCTGCAAGGCGTCAAGGATATTCAGGTGACGAACAACCTGATCACCGGCAAGCGGGACTTTCTGTCGTCCCAGCGCGGCAACGGCATCCAGCTCTATAACACGCTGGGCGCGCGGATTATCGGCAATGATATCGGCTTCACCCGCGACGGTATTTACGTTGACGTTTCCCATCATGCATTGTTCCAGGGCAACAAGATACATCACTTGCGATACGGCACGCACTACATGAATTCCTACCATAACGTCTGGGAAAACAACGAATCCTATCTAAATCGGGGTGGGCTGGCATTGATGGAAGTGCGCAACCAGGTGGTGCGGAACAATAAGGCGTGGGGCAATTCCGATCACGGCATCATGCTGCGTACCCTGCAGGATTCGGTGATCGAGAACAACGTTGTGGCAGGAAATTCCCGGGGATTTTTTATCTATGATGCGGAATACAACAGTATCAAAAACAACCTGGTCATAGACAACCAGATCGGTGTGCATCTGTGGGGCGGATCGATCAATAACCAAGTAGAAGGCAACGACTTTATAAGAAATCGGGACCAGATCAAGTATGTCGCTGCAAAAGACGAATACTGGGACGGCAATTATTGGAGTAATTACGTCGGATGGGATCGGAATGGTGATGATATCGGAGACACTGCCTACGAAGCCAACGATGTAGTCGACCGTCTGACCTGGAAATATCCTCTGATGAAGCTGCTGCTGAATAGCCCTTCCGTTCAGACCCTGCATTTGGTGGCAACCCAATTTCCCGTTTTACGGGTGCCCAGTGTGGTAGATCGGCATCCGCGCATGAGACCGTATCACGCCGACTGGAGGAAATGGATTGGAAAAAAATCCGATTATTGAGATACGGCAGGTGGCCAAGCGCTTCGGGGAGATTCTCGCGGTGGATGGTGTCGATTTGTCGGTAGGAAAAGGAGAAATATTCGGGCTCATCGGCCATAACGGAGCCGGGAAGAGCACCTTGTTCAAAATGATGCTGGGGCTGGAGTCGCCGACTTCCGGCGAAATCCTCGTTGATGGACAACGGCCACGAGGAGAGGCATTCCGGCAGGTACGTCGGACGCTGGGCTATCTACCCGAGAACGTGGTGTTTTACGATAATTTGACGGGCTTGGAGACACTTTGGTTCTTCGCCGATTTGAAGCGGGCCGACCGGACGACGTGCCCGGATTTGCTGGCGAAGGTTGGACTCGGCAATGCCGCCCGCCGGTTGGTACGCGGGTATTCGAAGGGTATGCGTCAGCGCCTTGGATTCGCGCAGGCTCTCTTGGGGCATCCCAAAATACTGTTCCTGGATGAACCGACCAACGGTCTTGATCCCGAGGGAATTGGAGAGTTCTACCGAATTTTGGCGGAGCTACGCGCACACGGGGTGACCGTAATTCTGACGTCTCACATCCTGGCCGAAATCCAGGAGCGGGTGGAGAGGGTGGCGATTATGAAAACGGGGAAGATTTGTGCAATGGGGACGCTGCAATCCCTGCGAGAGCAAATGGATCTTCCCCTGCGATTCCGCGTCAGCCGGCTCGACGATGATGCGGATGCCTTGCGGCGCCTGCTGCAGCAGATGGGAAAAACGAGCGTATACGATGGCGGCCGCGGCACACTCGTCGTCGAATGCTCCAGGATGCAGAAAATGGCGGTACTGCGTGTGCTGGCATCCGCGACCAGAGAAGTTGCCGATATCCAGATCGAAGAGCCCACCCTGGAGGATGTGTTTCTGGGCTATGGGAATGAAAGAGCGGGAACGGGTGAACCGATTCCTGAATTATCGGAGGAATGGCGGTGAGGATCGACTTGCGACAGGTGACGACGATCGCTGCCAAGGAATTTTGGGATCGCATCCGGAATCGCTGGGTGCTTGTTACCGCCATCGTATTTGCCGCGTTTGCACTGACCATCACCTATTTCGGCGCTGCGCAACAGGGTGGCGTGGGCTTCATGGGCCTTGAGGTCACGATCGCGAGCCTGGTGAGCCTGGTCATTTATCTTGTTCCGCTGATTGCATTGATTCTGGGGTTCGATGCCATAGTCGGCGAGCGCGAGCGCGGATCGCTGGATCTCCTGCTGTCGATGCCGATTACCCGGTTCGAGCTACTACTCGGCAAATTCGCCGGTCTTTCCGCGGCGCTGGCTTTTTCCACCTTGGCAGGGTTCGGCTTGGTCGGGATATTGCTGTCATACCAGCAGCTCGATCTGCCAGGTCTTTACCATTACTTCGGCTTCGTCCTGAGCGCCATCTTGATGGGCATGGCATTTCTCAGCATTGCCGTGCTGACTTCCGTGGTGGCGACCGACAGGGCGCGGGCGAGCGGCGCCGCCATCGGCGTGTGGTTCTTTTTTGTGCTGGTATATGACCTGGTATTGCTCGGCGTCCTGGTGGGAACGGGCGGCGCAATAGGCGGGAATGCGTTTTCCTTTCTGTTGTTGCTCAATCCGGCGGACGTGTTCCGCATTCTCAATGTGTTCAGTTCCGAACAAGCGAGAATGTTTTACGGACTGGCGACGGTGTTCCCTCAGACCTTGTCTGACCCCTGGTTTCTCGGCTCGATCATGGTGTTCTGGATTGCCGCTCCCTTAGGTTTGGCGGCTTGGAGGTTCAAATGAAGGTTAAAACCAACTCGGTCGGCCAGCTACATCGTGCGGCCAAGATCGGACTCTCGGCTCTTGTTGTGCTCTCGGCGGTGGCCTGTCATAAGGCCGACCAGCCGATCCAGGCGATAGAGCCGACCGCTCAGACCGCCTGCGCGCTGGATGGCATGCTGCTTCTGGATTTCCCCGGACCGAAAGCGCAGATTCACTACGCGGACGGCGAAACGGATTTCTTCTGCGATACGATGGAAATGTTTTCTCTTTATCTCAAACCGGAACAGCAAAGGAGAGTCAAGGCTATCTTCACTCAGGACATGGGCAAGGCAAATTGGCAGGCGCCGCGAGGGCAATGGATTGACGCCAGAAAGGCGTACTTCGTTATCGGCAGCGACATGTCCGGAAGCATGGGGCCTACGCTGGCGTCATTTGCCCGGATGGAAGATGCGCGGGCGTTCTCGAAAACGCATGGCGGCAAAGTGTTGCGATTCGATCAGGTTACCCCGGAAATGACCACCCTTGCCGGGGGCGTAATACACGACGAAAGGATGTGAAATGAGCAACTTCTTTGAGAACATTCCCTACGAAGATGCGGAGCATATCGACCGCATGACCAAACTCACGTTTGAGCTGCGGGAATATCATTTACAGGTGCTGGAGCGGCACGACATGGCGGACGAGGCGCAGCTCAAGCAGGCAATTATTGAAGGCGCGGTGCCGGAGCATGCCAGCTACGAGGACTACTTGAGCGCCAGCATCCTGGATGCGACGAGAGAAGCCATTCGCGATGATCTGAATGCCTATCTGAAGGGACTTTAATCATGCTGCTGCATCTTGAACTGAAGGACGAAATTGCAGCGCGATACGCGGACGTGCTCGCGGCGGACCCGGCATTCTCGCAGGATGCCCTGACGGTCACGTTTGTTAACGGCCTTGTGGTGGAACTGCGCTATCTGAACGCCGACGAATATTCCGTGCAATGGCTATGGCGTGAAGCGCTGCTACGCATCGATACCGCGCCCGTCCATCCAGGACTTGCGACATTCCCTAACCATTTTCACGATGCCGAGGGCACCGTGAAGGCAGACACCCTGACAGTTCCAGGCCGGGAGCCATGGGAGAACGTGCGCGTCTTGCTGGATGCGATTCTCGATAGGCCATTGTCGTGTTGAATCGCTACGGTTCCGCAAACAGTACCAATGAGCCCGCTATCCAGCTTGGCCAGCCTGAAACCTGCTTCTCCCGTGCCCGATAAAAACACCTGGGCCGGGTCAGCGTAGTCAGTTTTGCTTCATTCATATCGACCATGCCCGACATCATGACCAATCCCGGAATCTTTACAGACGCATTTCTTCTTGAAACTAAGCATCTCCTTCAGATTCGAATCCGTTTTCGAAGAGGCTGCCACTATTGTACCCCGTGGTTTTGCCATGATTTTACGATGACGCTTTAGTACCCGTGGAGAAACAGCAATGCACAGCGTGGTTTGCATCAAGCAGGTACCCGACAGCGCCCAGATTCGGATCCATCCGGTCACCAACACCATCATGCGGCAGGGGGTGCCTGCCATCATCAATCCCTACGATCTGTTTGCCCTGGAAGAGGCTTTGCGCCTCAAGGATCGTTTCGGTGGCAAGGTCACGGTGATCAGCATGGGCCCGTCCCAGGCCGAGCCGGCGTTGCGCAAGGCGCTGGCTTACGGCGCGGACGACGCCATTCTGATCACCGACAAGTCTTTCGCCGGTGCCGATACGCTGGCTACCAGCTATGTTCTGGCCGCAGCGATCCGCCAGATCGCCAGGGAAGAGCCGGTGGATATGGTGTTTACCGGCAAACAGACCATTGATGGCGATACCGCCCAGGTAGGCCCAGGCGTCGCCAAACGGCTCGAATTACAGCTCCTGACTTACGTGTCGAGGATTGTTTCCGTAGACCCGGACAAACGCGAGATCGTGGTGGAACGCCGCGCCGAGGGCGGCGTTCAGGTGCTCAGGACGGCGTTGCCCTGCCTTATCACCATGCTGGAAGGTAGCAATGCCATGCGCTTCGGCACCATGCCCGACCTGTTCCGCGCCGCCCTGCATCCGCTCAGGCAATGGGACAGAACGGCAGCAGGTATTGAGGACGTGACCAAGGTTGGCCTCAAGGGTTCGCCCACGATCGTAAACAAGGTGTTCACCCCCACTCCCCGTGCCACCAGGGCGGAAATGATCACGGTGGACGGCGGCAGTTCCCAGGATCTTGCCGCGGCGTTAATCGCACGCATGGGTACGCTTTTCCCCCAGGTGGAAAAAGAACTGGCCAAACGTGCCCGCTAAATCAACAGGACCTATGTCATGAGCGAAGCTGTGCAGACCAGGAAAAGCCGCCACAAGGGCGAACTCAACCCGCGCCTGGCGGCTTACAAAGGCGTGTGGGTGTTCATCGAGCACGAGCGGGGGCAGGCGCATTCCGTGTCGTGGGAGCTGTTGGGCGAAGGGCGCAAGCTCGCCGACCTGCTGGGTGTGGAACTCGCCGGCGTGGTGCTGGGTGCAGCCGGCGAGGAAACGCGGCGCTTCTGCGAGGAGGCCAACCGGTACGGAGCCGACCAGTGCTACCTGATGGAGAACGAGGTATTGCGAGACTACCGCAACGACCCGTTTACCAAGGGACTGACTGAATTGGTAAACACTTACCAGCCGGAAATCCTGTTGCTGGGTGCCACCACCCAGGGGCGCGATTTGGCGGGGAGCGTGGCGACCACGCTGCAGACTGGCCTCACCGCCGACTGCACGGCGCTCACCATCGATCCGGAAAACCGCGGCCTGCTGGCCACCCGCCCTACTTTCGGCGGCAGCCTGCTATGCACCATCGTCACCCTCAACTACCGTCCGCAGATGGCTACCGTGCGCCCGCGGGTGATGGCCATGCCGGAACGGGACGTAAACCGCAGCGGGCGTATCGTCGAACATCCCCTGGCGCTGGCGGAAGACGACATCATCACCAAGGTGCTGGAATTCATCGCCGACGACAGCCGGGGCAAGCCCCAGCTGCCTTTCGCCGAGGTGATCGTGGCCGGCGGCCGCGGCTTGGGCAAGCCGGAGAACTTTCAATTAATCAGGGACCTGGCGGAAGTATTGGCTGCCGAGGTGGGCGCTTCCCGCCCGGTGGTGCAGGCGGGCTGGGTGGAACCGGACCGGCAGGTCGGCCAGTCCGGCAAAACGGTACGTCCCAAGCTGTATATCGCCGTCGGCATCTCCGGGGCCATTCAGCACCGGGTGGGGATGGAGGGAGCGGATTGCATCATCGCCATCAATAACGATCCCAATGCGCCGATTTTCGATTTCGCCCATCTCGGCATCGTCGGCGATGCGCTGACGCTACTGCCGGTTCTGACCAAGGCATTTCGGCAGAAGCTGGCAACCATGAAGCAAACAGGATAGGCGGGAAGCATGCGTGAAATGGTTCAGGCAGGGATGCCGGCGCAAGCCGGCAACTCGCAAACGATTCAGACAGAAATGACGGCATCCGCCGATAACGCGCAAGCGATTCAGGCCGCAAAACTGGCGACTGCTGCCAGCGCGCAAAAGTTCGATGTGATCGTGGTCGGGGCCGGGCCGGCGGGCAATGCCGCCGCCTATACCCTGGCCAAGGCCGGGCTGGCCGTGTTGCAACTGGAACGGGGCGAGGCGCCCGGCTCCAAAAACGTACAGGGCGCGATCCTTTACTCCGACGCGCTGGAACGCATCATTCCCGATTTTCGCGATAGCGCGCCGCTGGAGCGGCACATCATCGAGCAGCGGATGTGGGTGCTGGACGACGAGTCCTATATCGGCACCACTTTTCGTTCCAACGATTTCAACAAGCCGCCCCACAACCGCTACACCATCATCCGCGCCAAGTTCGACAAGTGGTTTTCGAAGAAAGTGCGAGAGGCAGGTGCACTGGTGATTTGCGAAGTCACCGTGAAGGAACTGCTGCGCAGCAAGCAAGGCAAGGTGATCGGCGTGGAGGTGGACCGGGAGCACGGCAAGATCTACGCCGAGGTGGTGATCCTTGCCGACGGCGTGAATTCCACCCTGGCCCGCAAAGCCGGATTCCGCGAAGAATTGAAGCCGAAAGATGTCGCCCTGGCGGTGAAGGAAATCCATTTCCTGCCCAGGGATGTAGTGGAGAGCCGCTTTAACATCGGCAAGGACGAGGGGGTAGTGATCGAAATGCTGGGCAAGATCACCCGAGGCATGATGGGTACCGGCTTCCTTTATGCCAACAAGGATTCCATCAGCATTGGCGTAGGCTGCATGCTGTCAGATTTCATGGCGCAGAAAACCACTCCCTTTGAACTGCTGGAACGCACCAAGGCGCACCCCGCCATCAAGCCGCTATTGCAGGGCGGAGAGATGAAGGAATACTCCGCCCATCTCATCCCCGAAGGCGGCTACCATGCAATTCCCCAAGTGTACGGTGACGGCTGGCTGATCGTGGGCGACTCCGGCATGTTCGTCAACGCGGTGCATCGCGAAGGCTCCAACCTGGCGATGACCACCGGGCGCATGGCGGCAGAAACAGTGATCGAATTATATGCAGCGAAAAAGGCCATGACCGCTGGCAATCTGGCCGCGTACAAACAGCGGTTGAACGGCAGCTTTGTCATGGATGACATGAAAAAATACAAGAATCTGCCGGACATTTTCCACACCAACAAGCAGTTCTTCACCACCTATCCCGAATTGCTGAACCGTTCCGCCTATACCATGCTCATGGTGGACGGCGAGGGCAAACGGGCCAAGGAGAACGCGATTTTCAACAGTTTTCGCGAGCGTCGCACGCTGTTCGGCATGCTGGGCGACGCCTTCAAACTGTGGAGGGCGATACGATGACGACGACCGCGAAAGTCGAAGAAAGCCTTTTCCAGAACCGCTACCTGCTGGATGCGGACAACCCCCACATCCGCATCAGGGACCCCGAGATTTGCGCCACAAGCTGCGAAGCCCAGCAATGCGCAGTGTGCTGCCCTGCCGGCTGCTATACCGTGGAAGGCCGGAGAGTGGTGCTCATCACCGACGGCTGCCTGGAGTGCGGCACCTGCCGGGTGGTCTGCGATACCCATATCAATGTGGAATGGGAATACCCCCGCAGCGGCTATGGCATCCAGTTCAAGTTCGGCTGAATCGGTGGTGCATTCCACCGTGGAACCGGCCAGCTCGGCCCTATCGGGAGGTACGGTGATCTTCCGCATTTGTACGGAAGTGGGTTGGTGAATGGGCTGGCGCGACTCGCGTCAAATGCCCTGCCGCTTTTCGTACTTCAACTCCCCCGCATCAGTTAATTTCGTCGCCTCGGCAATACTTGATGCAGATCAAGGACAGCGACGATCTGGTTCTATACCTTGTGTACAGGCGGGTTGCCTTTACCCTTGCAAGGGATTGGCTCCAGCCGGCCTGTTGTACCTTGTCGATGTCATTTTCATTATGGAGATTGTTATGAATGCAAAATACCTGTTCGTTGCTGCAATTGCCTTACTACCGTTATCCGACATTGCACACGCGGCAGGGGATCCAAAGGTAAAGAGCATCATGGCAAGAAGCGACTGCTTTACCTGCCATTCGGTAGATCATCAGGTAATCGGCCCGGCATACAAGGATATCGCCAAACACTATCAAGGCACCAAGGCGCCTGCCGCCACCATCGCCAGGCTCGCCGAGAAAATCATCAAGGGCGGAAACGGAAACTGGAACAAAGTAACTGGCGGCGCACCGATGACCGCACACGCTACTTTGTCGAAAGCACAGGCAGCAGACATGGCCAAGTGGGTTCTCGCCCAATAAAGCCGGGGCGTGAACCAGATGTTGAGGCAATGGATCCGGGACAAGGATCAATGCTGTGCAGCTATGTGCCGGGAAATGCGGAGCGCAAGCCGCATCGCACTTCCCCGCTTTAGAGCGGCCGATGGCTGCTTGTCAGTTGAACATACGGTAACGTCAAGCTGGCTGGTAATTGCAAAGGCTTCCGGATGATGGTGCGTTGTTCATGCCGGCGATATGGGGCAAAGCGCCTATACGCTTTTTGTCGAGGGTCACGCGGAAACCGTTCCATAACTGCTGCGGGGCTCCAAACAGAAAGTAAAAAGCCATGACCTCTTCTTCCCTTTTCCTGCGCCTGAGCGAGGCGGATCTCACACTGGTCAACCGCTACCACGGCACCCTTACCGCCGGCGCCGAGAGCCTGGCCCACGACTTCTACGCCTATCTCCTCGTCCATCCCGGCACCGCCGCCGTGTTCGGGGATTTTTCCCGGGAACAGATGAAGCACTTGTTGGCCACACAGACGGAACACGTCCGGCTCCTGCTCCATGGCGGTATGGACCGGGAGTGGCAGAGGCGGATGCGGGAAATCAGCGCACGTCACCAGGCACTCGGGATCGCCCCCGCCCTGGTGGCAGGGGCATACATCCTCTACTGGAATCACTGGCAGACACGCTTGCGCGAGATAGTGCCGGAAGAGGAGCGCGATGCCTTGCTCGACGCGCTGTTCCGGCTGATCGTAGGCAATCTCATGGCGCAACAGGACGGATATAACGATGCCGCGCGAGCTACGGACACCGAACGCATGACGATTTTCCGGGTTCTTCTCGATGTGATGCAGGAACCGGCAGTGGATGATCCGCAAACGCCCCCCTTGCTTCATCGTATCTGCGAAGGCCTGGTGCGCACCAGCAAGGCGATACGCGTGGCCTGCTACGCCATCGCCGACGAAGGGGCGGATGCGCTGGCGCCCGAGTTTTCGGTAGGTATTTCCACAGCGAACTTGCGTATCCCCCGCCATGCAGAGGATATCTGCTGGACCGTGTTGCGCGAAGGGACGCCGGTGATCCAGGTGGTGGACGACCCTGCCGCACCCTCCTGGCTGCACCCATTCCGCGGAAAAATCGCCGAACTCGTTCTTTTTCCCTTCGGCACCGCTGGCATGCGCGGGGTGGGGATGGTCGGTGTCACAGAGGCCGGGTACTTCCGCCGGGTGGGGCTCGCCTATTTCGCCGCCTTTACCAATCTCGGCGATCTCACCCTCGGCCTGCGGACCGCAGCCTTGCGCGATCCGCTGACGGATCTGCCCAATCGCGCCTTGTTTCTCGACCGCCTGGAACACGCCCGCAGCCATGCCCGGAGGCAGGAACGGCTTCTCGGAGTGGCGCTGCTCGACCTCGACGGTTTCAAGCAGATCAACGATCGCTACGGACATGGTGCAGGGGACAAGATTCTGCAGCAGCTGGCCATGCAAATGCAAGCCGTCTTGCGACCGATGGATACGCTCGCCCGCCTGGGTGGGGACGAGTTCGCCATTCTCTTCCTCGACATCGAACGCATGCATGACATGGAGGCTCTGTGTGAGCGCATTCTGGAGGCCCTGCGTGCGCCCGTCGATATAGGCGATGGGCTGATGGTGAGCGTTTCCGGCAGCCTCGGCGTCACCCTCTTCCCCCTTGACGATTCCGATGCCGAGACGCTCATGTGCCACGCCGACCTTTCCCTCTATGCAGCCAAGGGCGCTGGGCGCGACCAATACCACCTGCACAGCCCGGAGCTCGACGAGGTTATGCATCAGGACTTTCTGATGCGGGAAATGGTGGCGAAGGCCTTGCAGGAAAACCATCTGGTTCTCCACTACCAGCCCATTGTCATGATCGGGGGCGGCGTGATTGGCGTGGAGGCCCTGTTGCGCCTTGCTCATCCCAGTCGTGGTCTGCTCGCCCCCCGCGCATTCGCCGCCGCCCTCGACCATAGGCGCCTGGCACGTCCCATCGGCTGCTTTGTCCTGGAAGCTGCAGCTACCCAGGGCGAAGCCTGGCACCGGGAGAATGTGCTCCCTGCAGGAGAGCACCCGCTGCGCATCTCGATCAACATCAGCTCCCACCATCTCCTCGACCCTCTTTTTCTCGACGACCTCCGGGAGACGCTGAGCCGCCATCCCGGCCTCGCACCGGAGATGCTGGAAATCGAAATCACCGAATCGGCACCTCTGCATGACCTTGTAGGTGCCCAGGAAGTGCTACGGGCCTGCAATGCCATGGGCGTGCGAATCGCGCTGGACGACTTCGGCACCGGCGCTGCATCCCTCACCTATCTCCAGAAGCTCCCTGCGCATACCCTCAAGATTGACCAGGGTTTTGTACGCGACATGGTCAATGACCCCAAGGACTTCGCCATTGTCTCCGGCGTTGTGCATGTTGCCAATCTGCTCGGCCTGGAAGTTATCGCCGAAGGGGCGGAAACGCTGGAGCACGTGGCATTGCTCCAGCAGATGCGGTGTTGTAATGTGCAAGGCTATGCCATCGCCAAGCCAATGCCTGCGCAGGATATCCCGGCATGGCTTGCGCAGTATCGGCCAATTCCGGAAAAAATCATTTCCTCCCAGCTCCACCACACCCCAGTGATCATGGCGGCACACGAGCAACGCGTTGAACAATTTCTTGCCGCTCTGCGTAACCAGGCCTCTTTCCCGGAGCACGTGCTGGAGGAGATGGCCGAAAATCAGTGCCATCTCGGCCTGTGGCTGCGGGGCGAGGGCCGCCTGATGTACGGCAACAATCCCCGCTATTCCACACTCAACGCCCGCCACCATCGGCTCCACCATCTGGCGCGGGAGGCTAAGGCCCTACTGGATGGCGGCAAGGTGGAAAGCGCTCGGGGCTTGGGGGAGCAATTGGCGACGGAGAACACCGCCCTCATGGACGAGATCCGGGAATTGGCAGCAGAACGAGATTGTTAAATCCAGAAACTGGTATCCCGTTGACGCGCCTTACGCCCGTGACTTGGCAATAATGGCGCCATAAGTCGCCGGCCCAGCGGCGACAGCCTATGGGCAGCTCGGAACACCTTACTGGTCGTCAGCGACGTGCTGCCATCACAAATTCCGCATCGAAATGCACGACGCATAGTCGCCCAAGGCCCTCCGACAGCGCTTTTAGGATAAACGGCTACAATACTGATGGAAACAATGTTCAGAAATTGAATCTTTCGGCGGAAATCGGAGTTGACCATGCAGGCATCCTTTGCACTTCTGGAAAAATACAGCAAGCCCGGCCCGCGCTATACCTCCTACCCTACCGCGCCCTACTTCAGCACCGCCTTCGGCGAGGCCGACTGGCGCGCCGAGCTGGTGCGCTCCCAGGCCAGCGGGCGCGATCTCTCGCTCTACGTGCATATCCCGTTCTGCGACAGCCTGTGCTACTACTGCGGCTGCAACATGGTGGCGACCCAGGATTACGCCAAGGCGACGGCCTATCTTGAGGTGCTGTTCGACGAAATCGAACGCATCGCCCAGATCGCCGGGGGCGGGCGCGTGGTACGCCAGATCCACTGGGGCGGCGGCACGCCCACCTATCTCAAGCCCGCCGATATCCTGCGCCTGTCGCAGCATCTGCGCAGCCATTTCCGGGTGGACGATGGCGCGGAGGTCGGCTGCGAAGTCGATCCGCGCGAGCTCTCCCGCGAGCACGTACAGGCCCTCAAGCAGGCGGGCTTCAATCGCATCAGCCTGGGAGTGCAGGACCTCGACGAGCGCGTGCAGCGCGCGGTGAACCGGCTGCAGCCGCTGGCGCTGATCCAGCAGGTGTACGGCTGGATGCGCAGCGAGGGGTTTAACAGCATCAACATGGATTTGATGGTGGGATTGCCGCACCAGACCGTGGCCAGCTTCAACGCCACGCTGGATGAAATCCTCGCCCTGTCCCCCGACCGGCTGGCGGTATTCGGTTATGCGCATGTGCCCTGGCTGAAGAAGCACCAGAAGCTCATTCAGGAGCCGGATCTGCCCGACTTCGCCACGCGTCTCAGTCTGCAGGAACTGATCCAGCGCCGCCTGTCCGAGGCGGGTTATGTGTATATCGGCATGGACCATTTCGCCAGGTACGACGATGAGTTGGTGCGCGCCCAGCAGCAGAAAACGCTATGGCGCAACTTTCAGGGCTACACCACGCACCGCGACTGCGACATCCTGGCCTTCGGCGCCTCGGCCATCAGCCAGACCGACGAGGTTTACGCGCAGAATTTCAAGCGCCTGGCGGATTATCACGCCAGCGTGGCGCAAGGCGGCCTGCCCATCGAGCGCGGACTGCGCATCAGCCACGACGACAAAATCCGCCGCGATGCCATCACCCGCATCATGTGCGACCTGGAGCTGGACAAGGCGGCGTTCTCACACGCATGGGGGCTGGATTTCGACACCTATTTTGCGCAAAGCCTGACGGAGCTGCAGGCGCTGTCCGCCGACGGGCTGGTGGAGCTCACCCCGGAAAAGGTACGCGTTACCGAAGCCGGGCGGATTTTTCTGCGCAATATCGCCATGACGCTCGATGCTTACCTGCACCAGACCGAGGGTGCCGCACCGCGCTATTCACGTACCATGTGAGAGGCGTAGCAACGCATGTACGCACAGCCTGCCTGCTGCAGGCGCACGATCTCGGCATCCGCCATGGCGCCGGAGACGAAACCGTGGATGATTGCCGTGCCACATGATCACCGCGTTGACGAGCAGTACTGCGCGGCTGGTGACGAAACACACTGCCGCTCCGGTATCCATAGCCAGGTCATATACCACTTTCTTTTCCTGGCTTTTGGATTTGCCCGGGGAAAAGCGGCTGAACCTGTATGGATGCCCACTTTTGCCAAGCTTTCAATCGATGATGCGTCGAAGGTAAATATTGCAGCCATGCATCCGGATTTTTGTTGAGGCTATCGTCTCTATCCCTGATGGAGTTTATTGAGTGGCTCCCGATCGCGAATGATCATGAGAGCGCATTTTATGTGCTGCGTTATTTACGGATACTGCTACTCACTGTCACTGCCTGACCTGTCTCGCCATCAGTTCATGATTGCCTGTGCAATCGGTGCAGCTCCTCCTTAAGCTCATTATTACCTCTGCCGTACTCAGCTTGGCTACACCGCCCAGGCTATTCCTTATGTTCCCGTCGAAAATTCGATCCAGCTTGACCTAGATCAAGGATCAATAGATGTATTCTGCGTATAACTTTAAACACGGTCTTTTTTTCAACGTTCAAGGAGCCGAACATGCAACAAGTCTTCACCAAAGCGATGGCCCGCAACATTTTTCTCGGTGGCGCGGTTTTTTTTCTCGCCATCTATCTGGCGCTCACCTACGACACCTGGCAGCGAATCCCGGTACGAGACCACGCGGACAAAATGACATCCGCCGTGCTCCGCGGCAAATATTTACTCGATACCAACGACTGCATCGGCTGCCATACCATCAATGGCGAAGGCGCTTATTTCGCTCCGGAACTCGCCAATGTCTACAAACGCAGGGGTCCCGAATTCATCAAGGCGTGGATAAAGTCGCAGCCCACGGGAGTGCCGGGAAGAAGACAGATGCCCAATTTCCATTTCACCCAGAATCAGCTGGACGATCTAGTGGCCTATCTGCAATGGCTTTCCAACATCGACACCAACAACTGGCCACCCAATATCCAAGGTTAATTGGACTCCCTACCCACACACCGAAAAAGGAGAAATCATGAAATACCAGTCGCAAAAGGTGGCAAAACCCTATTTCATCGCCGCTCTGGCCCTGTTTTTCGGGCAGATCGTGTTCGGCCTCATCGCCGGATTACAGTATTTGCACGGGACATTCCTGTTCCCGGAACTGCCTTTCGACGTGGCGCACATGAGCCACACCAACCTGCTGATTGTATGGCTGCTGATGGCCTTCATGGGTGCCGCATACTTTATCGTTCCGGAGGAGGCGCAAACCGAGCTCTACAGCCCCAGGCTCGCGCTGGTCACTTTCTGGGTATTTCTCACCGCCGCTACACTGACGATAGTCGCTTATCTTTTCGTGCCTTATTCCCATCTGGCAGCGATAACCGGCAATGCGGCTTTGCCCACCATGGGCCGCGGCTATCTGGAGCAGCCGCTACCAACCAAAATCGGCATCGTTCTGGTGGCGCTTTCCCTGCTGTTCAATGTGACCATGACCCTGATCAAAGGGCGCAAAACTTCCATTAACTTGATACTGGTGGGCAGTCTGTGGGGTTTGGCACTGCTTTTCCTTCCTGCCTTTTACTTTCCAACCGACACCGTGAAAGCCAGCTTCGGATGGTGGTGGATTGTGCATGGCTGGGTCGAGGGAGACTGGGAATTGATCTTGGGCGCCCTGCTCGGTTTCATTCTGATCAAAATGACCGGGGTGGACCGCGAGATCGTGGAAAAATGGCTCTACATCATTGTTGCCATGACGCTGATTTCCGGCCTCATCGGGATCGGACACCATTATTACTATACTGGCGCACCATCGTACTGGATCTGGCTCGGTTCGATCTTTTCCGCCCTCGAACCCATCCCGTTCATACTGCTCATTGGTTTTTCCTTCAAGATGCTGATGCAGCGTCGCCGCGAACATCCGAACAAGGCCGCCATGCTGTGGGCGCTGGGTACGCCAGTGATGGCCTTTCTCGGCGCGGGCTTGTGGGGCTTTATGATCACCCTGGCGCCGGCCCAATACTATATGCACGGGACCAATTTCACCGCCGCCCACGGGCATCTGGCTTTCTTCGGTGCCTATGCGATGATCTCCCTGTCCATCATTTCCTATGCGATGCCTTTGCTGCGCGGACGTACTGCAAACAGCAGCGCCGCCCAGCGCTGGGAAATGACGGGGTTCTGGATCATGGTGCTCAGCATGCTGGGCATCGCCCTTGCCCTCACCGGCGCCGGTATCGTAACGGTCATTCTGCAACGTGCTGCGGATGACCCTATGGGTTTTATGCAAGTGCAAGACAAGGCGCGCGTGTTCTTCTGGGTGCGCGAATTCGCCGGCGTCGGCTTCTTCATCGGCTTGCTGGTTTATCTGCGGAGCTTTTTCATTGCGGGCGAATACGAGTATGCCAGCGAGATGAAACAGGCTCTGGCTGTCTGACCGAAGCACGGCGGGACTGTGGTCCCGCCCATTCCAAGGATCGTCCACCATGCATACTGAAACCAGCGTCGATTCTGCGCAGCCGCTGCCCGGAGATTTCGCGATATGGATATTCATCTTCGCCGAGCTTGCGGTTTTCGGTGTGCTTTTCGCTGCCTATGCATTCGCCCGTAGCGCCCACGTGGATTTGTTCAACGTTTCGCAGCTCACGCTCAACCGCACCTACGGTTTCGCGAATACATTGGTACTGGTGACCAGCAGTTATTTTGTGGCGCGGGCAACCCAGTCGATCAAGGCGGGACGCGGCACGGCCTGTGGTAACTGGCTGGCTGGCGCGCTCGTCTTGGGTGGGATGTTTCTGGTATTAAAACTTGTGGAATTCCACCAGGATTTCGCGCAAGGCATCACGCTTTCCACCAACCTTTTCTACATGTTCTACCTGGCCCTCACGTTTTTTCACTTCATGCACGTGGTCATGGGCATGGTGATTCTTGCCGTGGTCACCTACAAAGCCTATGCCGGGCGCTACAGCGCCGCAAACCATACCGGCGTGGAGACCGGGGGCTCCTACTGGCACATGGTGGATCTGGTCTGGATCATCCTGTTTGCGCTGGTTTACGTCATTCATTGAAAGGACGACCGATGAAACTGCCTCAAGCCTTTCCGCTAAGACCATGCACCGCCTCCTGGGTCGTGCTGCTCGGGCTCACCACGATCACTTTCGAGCTGGGTTCCGGCGCCCCCGGCCAGACACTCATGGCAGCGGTGCTGGCGCTCACGCTCGTCAAAGGACAACTGGTGGTGAGCTATTTCATGGGTCTGCGCCGCGTACGGCCCTTGTGGCGCCTCGTCATGGCAGCTTATCTGGCCACTGTCGGCGGCATCATCGCCCTCGCCTATCTCACTGCTTAATCAAGGAGCCCTCCCATGTCAGTTAGCTCAATCGCCAGGGCCGTTAGAGTGCCCAGCCTCATCCCTCCTTACACGCCGACCGGCGACGAGATTGCAGTCTTCGAACTCGCGTATCGGAACCGTCTCCCGGTGCTCATCAAAGGCCCGACCGGCTGCGGCAAGACACGTTTCGTCGAACACATGGCGGCGCGGCTTGGACTCGCGTTGTATACCGTGTCCTGCCACGACGATCTTTCCGCCTCGGACCTGGTTGGCCGCCACCTGATCGACGCCTCCGGTACCTACTGGACGGACGGCCCGCTCACCCAGGCTGTGCGTCACGGCGGCATCTGTTATCTGGACGAGGTGGTGGAAGCGCGCAAGGACACGACGGTGGTGCTCCACGCGCTGTCCGACGACCGCCGGATTCTGCCCATCGACCGTACCGGGGAGATTCTGGAGGCACCGCCGGAATTCATGCTGGTCGTCTCGTACAATCCCGGTTACCAGCATTTGCTCAAAGGCCTGAAACCCAGCACCCGCCAACGCTTCGTGTCGCTCGCCTTCGGCTTTCCGGAAGCCGCCCGCGAGGCCGAAATCGTGGCAACGGAAGCCGGCGTCGACCACGCAACCGCCAAGCGTCTCGTCACCCTCGCCAACGCCCTGCGCAGCACCGCCGATCATGACCTGGAAGAAGCGCCGGGCACGCGCCTGATCGTCGATGCGGCGAAGCTGATTGCCGGCGGCTGCGACCCGCTTGTGGCATGCCGTGCGGCAATAGTGGAATGCCTTTCCGACGAGCCGGAAATCACCCGCGCCTTGATGGTGGTTGTCATCGCGATTTTCGGTAACTGAAGGGAGACCCGCGTATGGAAGAACAAGTCGGCATTGCATGGCACCGGCTGATAAACCGTCTTGCCGCGCGCCGCTTCCCCGAAGCAGCCGTCGAGTTGTCGAGCGTCTCCCGCGATGCCGCGCTGCTGTTCCGCGCTCTCGGCGGAGACCACGGCGTGGCTGTGCAGGCGGGGTCGCAGACGCTCCACGGCGCCAGGCGCTCCCTGCTGGAACGCTGGGCCGGGAGCGCGCGCAAGGTGGATCTCGCCTGGGTGGATCGCCAGGCGCTGCGGCTGCCTCCGGTAATCGATACCTTTCCCGCAAGAAGCCTGAACAACGATCTTTATTTTTGGCTGGCAGCCCTTTGCGCCGTCGATCCGCAGCCCCATCTGCCGTGGCTGACCAGAAATCAGGCCGCCGTGCTGGCGGTAACCCAGGGCTACCCCGGCCTGGCGGCACGCTATGGCCGGCTGGTGGAAGCAGAGATCGCGCGCCGCCCCCAAATCAGCAAGCTGGCGCCGGACGAAGCGCGACAGGAGCAGGCGATCCGCGATGCGCTGCGCAGACCAGGCAGCGTCGTGGAGCTTCCCGCCGCGCGACGACCGCCCCACCCCGTCTTGCTATGGCTGCGCCCCGAGTTTCCTGCTGCAGGCAAACCGCACCCGAATAAATCTCAGGATCAACCTTCCCAGGCAGCGAGTACCCCCCAGTCGGATAAGAAACGCCGGATGGCAGAGTACACCGAAATGCCTGAGCGGAAGGGTGGTCTCTTGTTGTTCCGGCCAGAATCGATATTCAGCTGGACTGAATACGCAAAAGTCGAACATGAAACCAAGGAAAACGAGGACCAGGATCTCGCCCAGGCGGCGGACGATCTGGATGTTATCGCTATCGCGCAGGACCGCAGAAACATCGCCAAAAAGCTCAGCATGACCCTCGATCTACCAGCGACAGAGGGTGACGACACTTCTCTGGATGACGAAAGAATGCTGCCGGAATGGGACTACAGAACGCACACCCTGAAACCGGACCAATGCCGGGTTAACACGATTCCCTTCGTGGACGCCAAACCATGCGCGCTTCCCGAGCACCTGAAGCGCGACCAGCAACGTCTGCGGCGACAGTTCGGTGCCTTGCTGCCCGTTCGCCTGCGCCTCAAGGCGCAGCCTGAGGGCAACGACATTGATATCGACCCCTATATCCGTCATCTCGCCCACTGCGCCGGCGCTGAAACCCGTTTTTATTTGGACCAGCGCAAGCGGGAGCGCGACCTGGCTTGCCTGCTGCTTGCCGACCTGTCTTTATCCACTGAGGCATGGGTAGGCGAAGAACAGCGCGTAATCGATGTTATCCGCGACAGTCTGTTTCTTTTTTCCGAGACGCTGTCCGTGACCCACGACCGCTTCGCGCTGTATGGCTTCAGTTCAAAGCAACGCACCGACGTGCGCTTCCATACCCTGAAAGCCTTCAACGAGCCTTATAGCGACGCCGTGCGCGGCCGCATTAACAGCATCAGCCCGGCATATTACACTCGCATGGGCGCAGCCATCCGCCATGCCGCGGAAATCCTGGGCCGCCAAAAGGCCCGCGAACGCCTGCTACTGTTGCTCACCGACGGAAAACCCAACGATGCCGACCGCTACGAAGGCCGCTATGGAATCGAGGACACACGAAAAGCCCTGATCGCTGCAAGGCAGCAGGGTCTGCGTCCTTTTTGCGTGACCGTCGACCAAGAAGCCCACGAATACCTGCCCCACATCTTCGGCAAGGACAACTTCATCATTATCCGGAAACCGTCGGAACTACCTGCGAGACTACCCCTGCTCTATGCGCTCCTTACACGTTAAACAGCTTGGGCACGTCGACGCGTAGGTTGCAGAATCGGTTCCCCGCATTCATCGCGGCGATACGGGCGAGTGTGGGCTCCGTCCACGCACGTCTTGGCGCTGCAACGTCAGAAGGATGGAAGTGTGGCCTCATCATTGACCACGATCCCGATGCCTTCAACTTCGACAAGCCATTCCGGTCGGCAGACGGAACCCTGGACGATGAGGATCGGTAGGTCAGGAAAACGATTGTTAAGATACCTGTCAACGCATGCGAAGTCCGTCGGATCCCTCAGGTACACGAGCAAGTACATCATGTCGGCCAGACTGGCTGACCCTGAACTCAATAGCGCGTCAATATTGCTGAGGGCAAGGCCGAGTTGACGGAGAACGTTACCTGGGTGCACAACCCGCCCGATGCGGTCGATGCTCGCTGTTCCCGAGATGAAAAGATGCGATCGGTCGGCGTAGGCGATACGCGTGCCACGCTCGAAAGTAACGTTGTAGTCCTTGGTCGCGCATAGATGGTCGAAGTCATTGAGATATGACATCTGTTCCGGCGCAAGGCCGAGGATGGAATAGGCGTCCATCGCAACAAGATCAGATCGGTGCGCACAGGCACCTTCAATGCCGGTGCTCGCAATATAATGCGTGTCATTGGTCAATCCCTGCTGTGAGAATAGTTCGCTCCGGCTGTCCACCATTCCCTGATAGAACACATCAACGTCCTTGAGGTAAATCCATGTCCTGATGCAGTGGTCGCGAAGCGTGCTACCCTGGCTTGACAGGGTGTCGATCAGATCATTGAAGACCTTGCGCGTCTGCACTTCCACCGTCGAGGCAGACGAGTCGCAGGCACCGGCACAGAGTCGGGTGCTCCAGAGATGGCGCAGGCCATTCTTCTCAACGACCATGTGCTTCGGCGTAAGACGATGTTTTGTGACGTGTCCCCGACTTTCGAGGTGGTATGCCAGTAACGCAATCTTGGCGCCGGACAAAGGCGCCTGCTGCACAATCGAGACCGCTACCGGGCTATCGAGCGGTTCGCCAACCAAGCCACTATCGCGAACCAGTGCGGCCTGGTTCAGCACATCGCTGAGGAAAATCCGCCGGAATATCGCAGTATCGGGCGCCAAACCGAGCGATCTTTTCGCCTCTGCGTAGCGCTCCTGGACAAGTTCGATCTGCTCGCCAAAACTGAGGCCAGCAGAAACTTCCACGGAAATGAAATGCTCCGCTCCACCACTTGCCCCATGGAAGCTCCTTGCAATCACGCCGTCAACGCGACATGGCATGGCGGCTTCCTGATTGAATGGTGACGCTGTTTTTGGCAACTTCTGCATAGAAAACCCGTTCCGGTAATCGCCGATTATCCCGGCGCGAAACTCGCCCAGACTTTTCATGTTGCCACGCTAATCGGCTGGTCTGGGAACGACAGTTGATTACGGTCACGCCAGTTCGGGCGGACATAGTTGATCTCGAGCAAGCGACGCACGCCGATGATCGGGCGCGGGTCGAAACCGTGCCAGGTGTCGGGCCCGGGAACGAAAATCACCGCCGAATTGAACTCGGCCGAACTCCGTCCGACCCAGCGGCGCTCCGCATCGTAGATATCGGTGCCCCAATTTTTGGCTTCGGGACCGGTGCACAGATAAATGACCATGGAGAACAACTTTTCGGGAATATCATGATGCGGTTCGAGCCAGGCGCCGTCGGTATCCTGGATATATTCCATGCGCAGATAACTGCCTGAGACGTCGATCTCGCAGGTCTCCTCGAACTGGCGTGCAACCTCCGGGCGTTGCAGCGCATCGGCGAACACCGCACAGGTTGGAAAGCTTGCGCGTAACGCTGGCGTGAAGAAGGCCCGTTTACTATTGTCGACGTCGCGCACACCCAGGCTATCACCGATCACCGGAGGCGCGATCGGCAGGATCAGGACGGCCGTGGCAAGGCTTTCCGGCAATACGTCGGTAAGCAGCCAATGGCGGTAAGGCGCCTCGTCGCGACGTGCGGCACGCAATGCGCGGCCGAAATGACTTGCGACCGCAGCCGCATCGGGCACGCGAGGGAAACTCATGATTGTGCTCCTTTACCCAGGAAATAGCGGTTCGCCACTTAACGTGGCGCCCATTCGATAAGCTTGCGCAATAGGGGCACCGATTTGGCGAAAGCGCTTACGCTATGACGCCAATACTCGCGCCTGACGTACGATTCCGAATCGACATAGCACAGCTGGAGGCTCATGCGTTGCCCTTTCTGCGGCAGGAAACCGTGCCAGGAATGATCGCAGACGCGGAACATGATCATCCGCCCGAACTCCGGCGCAAACTCGAATGCATAGTCTTCGCGGTCTGCGCTGCGCAAAACCCTGAGCCGGCCACGCTCGTGGGGCCACTCGCGGCTGAAGCCCAATAGCACGGTGATGATCTTGTGCTTCGAATCGGGATGGGCGTAGCCTTCGTTGTAATGCCCAGTCGTATTGCCCATCATGAGGATTGCGGGCGGGTTGTTACTAAGGTCGGTATCGAATTTTTGCTCGACGAGGTGCCGGAATCTCGGACTGAGCAGATCTTTAACGACCGCCCCGAACCTGGGTCCATAGCGCAGGTTGGGCAAACCGTAACTCCCGCGATCAGGGATGCGCGGCGCATCGGCCAGCACTTCATCCTTGAAACGAGGATTGATTGCGCTCTCGGCAAAAGCGAAATCATAGGGGTCGTGACGCAACTCGGCGGCCATAATGGCCGCCTCATCAAGCAGCGAAAACGCGGCATCACCCTGTTTCATCATAGCGCTGTTCGACATGTTCAAGCTCTTTCCCATTGAGACCACTAATGAGTGGCTAATATAGGCTATGGCGCGGACCGCATCATTGATCTGGATCAATGATGCATCTAATTAACGTACGCTATCGCGGTGTGTTTTGTCCTCGCTCAGGAGACGGTTATGCTTTTGCCGCAAAGGCCACACAATAGCCGTGTGGGCTGATCGAGCCGTCCACGACCTTGCAGGTGCCATTAGAACTGCCGGGAATAAATAATGAGCATTTGCTGCAGTCCTGCTGCCCGTTGGGCGTATCCCGGTACTGCATTGCAGCCTTGGGAACCCCGGCGATTGCAGACGTGCTGGTGATTGCGGATGTAGTCGCGAGGACCGCTATTGAAGCGAGCATGGCACCGCCTTTCAGCAATTCGCGGCGGGAGAGTTTTTTTTGCAGAATATCGGACATCATAAACACCTTTTCTAAAATACAGCGATTAAAAAACAGGGTAAAACTCCCTGGACTTCATGGCTCAGAACACACTACTTTTTACTGCTGCTACAATTAGGAAACATTCCATTCTGTTAGAAGTTTTCGTTAAGCCTTCCCTATCCTGAATTACTCGCAAAAAAGCCGTGACCGAAGGGGGCGGCTATTTTGATGCCATGGTAGAGATATAGGCGGCCACCGCCTCAATCTCCGCCGGCTTGAGGTTGTGGGCGACCACCTTCATGGCTGACGCATCGGCGCGCTCCTCAGAGGATCGCTGAAACACATTCAATTGCTTGGTGATATAGTCGGCATGCTGCCCCGCAATGCGCGGGAACTGTCCGCTGCCGGCACCTTCCGCACCATGGCAAACCGCACAGGCCGGAACCCCCTCGCTGGAGATGCCGTTAGTAAAAATCACTTTGCCT